>Ga0182018_10000561_pt1 | contig 47368 bp, 37 predicted proteins | sample 812P2MmetaG_FD_120490 | JGI IMG/M metagenome (GOLD analysis project Ga0182018, IMG submission 120490) | Permafrost microbial communities from Stordalen Mire, Sweden - 812P2M metaG | ecosystem: Environmental > Terrestrial > Soil > Wetlands > Permafrost | place: Sweden: Stordalen | collected... | reverse complement strand
GGGCAATCGCGCGGCCAATGCCGCGGCCGGACCCGGTGACCAGCGCAACTTTGTTTTCCAAGAGCATCGAGATACAGAGGATAGAGGGAAGGGAACCCGCTGGCAAGAACGGCCACGGGCAGTACTCCGGGAGCGGCCCGGCGATTTCCCGATCATATGATAAGTACTACAAATTAATATAAATATATTTATATAACGCTTACTGAACTTGGGCCAGGAAATTGCGCTATGCCGGGGCCAAAGGGCAGTGGTCTACAACTGTCCCCCAGGCCAGATGTAACTGCCTTTTCTGATCCCTAACCTAAATCCATACAAAGAGGCGCGTCGCACGTAGATGAGCGGCTCGCACATATTCTTTGGCCGGAACCCGCGGGCGGACCCAAACCCAGACGCGGCGATTTCCACGAGGGCTTACGCGTGCGCCGACCAGCTTGTGCCAAACAGCTGACCTTCTGCTGTGCCGCGATACTCGCGACGCTTACGCTCGCGGGTTGCTCCGGAGCAGTGAATTCCAGCAGTTCCGCGAATAATTCCAACAACCCGACGGCGCCTTCTATCACCACACAGCCCGCGAATCAGAGCGTCACCGTGGGGCAGAGCGCGACCTTTGCGGTCACTGCCAGCGGCACCGCGCCGCTGACCTATCAATGGCAGAAGAACGGCGCGAACATCGCCGGGGCCACCTCGGCCAGCTACGCCACGCCTGCGACCGCCATGACTGACAACGGCGCGAAGTTCGATGTAGTCGTAAGCAATTCCGCCGGCAGTGTCACCAGCACCACCGCGGCGCTCACCGTCACTGCCAGTCCGGTAGCTCCAACGATCACCACGCAGCCCGTAAACCAAACCGTCAGTGCGGGACAAACGGCAACGTTCACCGCAGTTGCCAGCGGAACCTTTCCGCTCACCTACCAGTGGCAGAAGAACACTGCGAATATCACCGGCGCGACCGGCTCATCGTACACCACCCCTGCAACGTCGACCTCGGACAACGGATCGCAGTTCCGTACAGTGGTCACCAATTCCGTCGGCAGCACAACCAGCAGCTCAGCCACGCTAACCGTTTCATCGACATCCAATGCGGCTCCTAAGATCATCACGCAGCCCACGAATCAAACCGTTAGCGTGGGCCAAGCGGCGACGTTCAGCGTGGTTGCCAGCGGCACACCCGCGCCTATGTACCAGTGGCAGAAAAACGGAGCCAACATCAGCGGTGCTACCTCGGCAAGTTATTCGACACCGCCTACCGTCTCCGGCGACACCGGTTCGACGTTTGACGCAATCGTCAACAACTCCCTTGGCAGCGTCACCAGCAACTCGGCGACGCTCACCGTGAACCCCGCGAACACATCGCCTTCCAGCGTTGATGTGACCACCTATCACTACGACAACTTGCGCACGGGCCAAAACACCAACGAAACGACGCTCACCCCAGCCAACGTGAATCAGACGAAATTCGGAAAGCTCGGTTCGTTCAATGTCGATGGTCGAGTTGATGCGCAACCGCTCTATCTATCGAACGTTGCCATCCCAAATGTCGGAACGAAAAACGTTCTCTACGTTGTCACCGAGCACGACTCCGTTTTTGCCTTTGATGCTGCCAGCGTGAACGGCAACACCAGCACTATCCTATGGCAACACTCGGTGCTGGCCTTGGGAGAAACCTCCAGCGACGACCGCGGTTGCGGTCAAGTGACGCCGGAGATCGGCATCACCTCCACACCGGTCATCGACCGCGCACGTAACGCCATCTACTTGGTTGCAGTGTCCAAGACTTCCGGCGGGAATTACATTCACCGCATCCACGCGCTCAGTTTGACCACGGGCGCCGAACTGTTCGGCGGTCCAACAACAATAACCGCAAGCTATCCCGGCACCGGAGCCAACAGTTCCAACGGAAACGTTGTCTTTGACCCGAGCCAATACAACGAGCGGCCCGGCCTGCTGGAGGTCGGTGACACAGTCTACACAACCTGGGGCTCGCACTGCGACGGCGGTCCCTATACTTCCTGGATTATGTCCTATAGCGCCGACACATTGCAGCAGACCAGCGTGCTGAACCTCGTGCCCAACGGCAACGAAGGCGGCATCTGGATGGCGGGCACCGCGCCCGCGGCCGATACCTCCGGCAACATTTATTTCATCGTGGGCAACGGCGACTTCGGAACGACGCTCGACGCCAATGGATTTCCGGTGAACAAGAATTGCGGAAACTGCTTCGCGAAAATTTCTTCGACTGCGCCGCTAACGCTACTCGACTACTTCACGCCGCAGAACACGGTCTCGGAATCCAACGCAGATACCGATTTCGGCTCCGGCGGACCAGTGCTGTTGCCCGACGTCGTCGATTCCACCGGCACCACGCGCCACCTGGCGGTAGGCTCGGGGAAAGACGCCAACATCTACGTCGTCGACCGCGACAACATGGGCAAATTCAACGCCAGCAATGACAACAGAATCTATCAGCAAATCAACGGCCAGCTGACGGGCGGCGTATGGGCGAAGCCGAGCTACTTCGATGGCACGGTGTATTACGGAGCGGTGGGCGATTCCATCAAGGCGTTTCCGATCGTCACGGGAAAATTGGCCACGACTCCCTCGTCGCAGAGCGGCCACACGTTCGGTTATCCTGGCGCGACGCCGAGCATCTCCGCGAACGGCACGACCAACGGCATCGTCTGGGTGGTGGAAAATAGCAGCAATGGCGTACTCCACGCGTACGACGCCACGAATCTCGCTACCGAGCTATACAATTCAACCCAAGCCACGAACAACCGCGATCAATTTTCCGCCAACAAATTCATCACGCCGGTGGTCGTCAACGGAAAGGTCTATATCGGCACGCCCAACAGCGTAGCCGCGTTCGGCCTGCTACCGTAAGCAGCCGATCCAATCGGCGAAAATCTCCAGGTTGCCCAAAGAAAAAGGGACAGGCGCGATGCCTGTCCCTACAAAAAACGACCTGTCACTGGTTTGTGTGATGCTTACTTGCGCGTCTTCAAATCCTTCAGCAGGTGATTCACCAGCCCGTTAATCTCATCCTGTGTCAACGAGAAGGTATCCCGCCGAACCGGCTTTTCGCCCACCGCGCGATAAACCGGGTGCTTCGTGGCCTGCTGCGTCAGGTCGAACACAATTGTTCCCTCGCGGAAGTGAATGCGTTCGTAACCCACCATCGGCGGCCCATAGCCCCAGCCATCCCAGCACCGATACGGTCCGCAGACCAATCCAGGATACGCGCCCGGATACACGGCCTGTACCGTCGCGTTATGCTGCTGAATTGCAAAGTGGTAGTCCACGAGAAAATCCGCGGTTGCCGGATCGCTGACTTGCGCCAATCCCTTGGCGGTCAACGACTGCTGAATCGCATTCTTCACGCGGTCGCGAACGACTTGGTTGTCCGCCGGTATATCGGGCGCCACGGGGCCCGTAGGCTCGTTGCGTCCCATCGTATCCCGCGAAAGCACCCGGCGAGAATCCCGCGCCGCCATTGGTTCGGCAACCGGCTGCCAGGCCCAGGTCGCGCCCTTGTGAATGCGAATATCGGGGTCACGAGTCACTTGCACGTGGTCGTCGCATCCCGCCGCGACCAATCCGCACAAAAAAGCGGCGGCTACAACCAGCGACATTTTCTTCATTTTAGGAAAACGCCAAAACGCCATGGATACATCCTCCAGACGGGTACAATCCCCATCCGCACTATTCAACCCTATGGCGTGTGGATAGTTGCGGTACGTAGAAGGCGATGTGCCGCGAGGGCCAACCCCTTTACCAGATGGATTAATCCCAGTCTTTTAGCCGCGGCCAGAGTTGCTCCAGGTTCATCTTCAGACCGCGTGCCAGCAGGATCGGTCTGTTTTCATTCGGTATGGCGTAGGGATTATCGAGGTCGGCCACCGGTTCCACGGACGCAAAGACCTTTCGCGCGTCCTCGATCCTCGCGGAGCCGACCAAAATCACGATCTCGCCCGTGTACTCGCGCGGCCCCCAGAGGAAATAGTTCTGATGCGGGCAGATCGCCTTCGGCAACTCGTATTGCGATCCGAAGAAATCGATCGCGCCGGCTTCCCCATAATTATTCGCGTAGATCGCCGTCTTGCGCTGCTCATTCTCCGGCAAAGAATGATAAACGCGCGCCACGGCCGCCACCATTTCCGGCCAGCCGAATTCGTCGGCGAAGTGCTGCGGCAGCGCCGCTCCCGTGTGTGAGTGCTCCGAACGCGGAATCGCAAACGGCAATTGCTCCTGATAGCGCAGAAACGTGTCCACCGGCAAAACAGGGAGCGTGACTGGCAGCAGCGGCGCGATTCCCAGAATCAGCCAAACGAAGCAGCCTGCCTGCGCGCTTGTCCGCCAGCCGGGATGCAAGTCGAAGCGCCGCGCGCGCAATAAAAGTTCGCCGGCCAGGCCCCCGGCGGCCAGCACCATCGGATATGCAGGCGCGGAATAATAATTCTTTCCGTGAGCGAGCAGAAAAAATCCGATGGTGATCACGAAAGCCCAGCCAAAGGCGCGATAAGTCTTTCCCGCGGCCGAAAAAAGAAAGAACCCCAATCCCGCGAGCCAGAAGGGCAAGCTGAACGGCGTCATGAGTAGGACTTGCTGGCCGAGAAATGCCACCGGCGTGAGCACAACGTCTCGCCCCGAAGCCCGGATATTTCGCATTAGCTCTAGAAATGGCCAGTGGTGCTGAATATTCCACATGAGGTTTGGCAGAAAGATCAGCAATGCCACGCCGCCGCCCGCCAGCAACCACGGGGTAAAAAGCAGTTTGCGCTGCGCCGTCAAGAGCAGGCCCGCCAGCAGTGCAAAAGCAAACACCGCGATCGAATACTTATTCTCCAGGCCCAATCCCGCCACGGCTCCGAATGCCAGCCACAACCTGGAATTTCCGGAGTTGGTCATGCGCACCAATAGGAAGGCGCAACCAGTCCAGAACAGCGGTTCGAACGCGTTCATCGCAAACTGGTGATCGATGACGTACCAGACTCCGGGAGTCGCCGCCAGCATGGCCGCCAACGCCGTACCAAAACGCTGCGCTCCCAATTCCCGCGCGAACGCTGCCGTCAGCAAGATTCGTCCGCAACCCGCCAGCGCCGGCCACACCATCAACGCTCGCAGCGAAGTCCCCAGCGTGTGCCGTGCGATCCACGCAAGCAGCGCGATCAACGGCGGCTGATCCACGTATCCCCAATCGAGATGCTCCGAGCAAGCCAGGTAGTACAGCGCGTCGCGAAAATATCCGTAGTGCGTCGCCGTCAGCAAATGCAAGGTGAAATAAATCGCCGCGATCAACGCAGGAAAGAACCACCACGCTTGCGCTAGCTCATGCTCTTGGTTTTCAGCGGACGACATGGACCGGGAGGATAGCAGACGAGGCGAAATTCACGAAAGATCCAGCGCTTCTTCGCTTGGCGGTCAGGCTTCCAACCGAACCGCGTTCCAATCGGCCGGACGAAAATCGACGGGCCAAAACTCCGGCGCGGGGCTGTCAAATTCGAACGCAATTCCAAACTCAGGCCCCGGCAAATGCTCCACGCGCACTACGCGGCAGCGTTGTTCCACGTTTGTCTTCATATTCGTCAGAATGATCGGCTGCCCAACCAGCAATTCCATCTTCAATTTGAACAATCCCCCGTGTGCGTTCACGGTTATGGTGCGCGTCACTTCCTGCGCCTGTTCGTGATCGAGTGTCTCCGTCGTCACGATCACGGGCACGCTCAGCTTAACGCGTTCACTGCGGCGCTTTTCGCGACTTGCTGGGATCTCCAAGAAATCCTCCTTATCTCCGCGACTACAACTTCGGCTGAGTTACTATGCCGGCGGAAACCAGGCTTCTCAATTGCTACTTCCGTCGTATTCGCTTGAAGTCAGGGTCCTGCAATCGTTCTTCCTGTTTCCGGCAGCAATCCAGAAAACCGCTCAGGAAATGAAATCCTGTGGGACTCGTGGCGCCCATTCGCCCCGCCTGCGTTTGCGAGACAGCTCCCGTGCCGAGAGCCCTTCGCCTGTCGGACGTTTATGGATCACCGGGTGTTTAAAAGAAGCTTCTGTTTTTCCGCCCATGCTTTCAGGCTTACACCTCCTCAATGGTGTCCCAACCCATGCAGGTGCACCGGCTTCCGATCTCCTCCAGGCATTTCCCGCGGTACGTCTTCAACCCGCCGCGAACGTGGTATTTGGGAACGTTTCCAACACCAATCGGCCTTTTCTCTTCTCATCGAGGTAGTGCCCCGCCACTTCGAGGCCTGGTGAACCACGGCTTCTTCGCCGGGTTTGCCGGTGTGCGGCTTTAGAAGGCTGATCAGCTCGATAAAGACATATCGTTGCGCGTCGGTCGTAGTGCCAGCGGCTGGCAGCGTCGAGCTCGCGGCTCGGCGGCTAAGTGTTGGCATTTCTGCCCATCCCGACATGCTTCGGACACTCCGACACGAGTGGGTCTTTTTCTAGTACTTCTAGTACTATCTTACGGGAAATGGGGCCGCAGTATCGGGCTGGGTGTGCCAAAGAGTAATGACGTTGACGGGATACTGAGCGCAGGGCGATTCCAAGCCGTTCGGAATCTGGAATCCCACGGAATGTGTTAAATTGCCGCGATCCAGCTGTCGCGGAGGTGTCCGCATGCTCGTGCTTAAGCTTGCTGCTTACGCATTGGTCCTCTTCGTTTTCGCTTCCTTATCGGTCCCTGGGCAGCAAGTTCCGGTAATCAATCCGGCAGGTTCCACGCATACCGTCGCTGTTCAGAACGCCCTCCCCTCCACGAACGACGAAGGTTCAGACGTTGATTCTCAGTCGGCGGCTGTCTTCCAGACCACCGTTCGCAACCTCTTTAATGAGGAGAAATTCGCGCAGCTCGAGGAAATCGCCGACGCCGCCCGTTCGCAAAAATCGCGATTTCCGGGTGGCGCCTGGAAGCTACATAGCTTCTATGGTGTCGTTCAGGGCCCGGGGTCGCTGACGGCCACGGACGCGGTATGGAATGCCCACATGCAGCGCCTGCAAAGTTGGATCGACTTCCGGCCTGATTCCAGCACTCCGCGCGTGGCCCTGGCTGAGTCTCATTTGCGTTTTGCATGGAAAGCTCGCGGCAATGGACTGGGCAACACAGTGACCGCCGACGCGTGGAAGCTTTTCCGTGAACGGGTGCAGAAGGCCGAGGAGATTCTGGAGCAGGCTAAATCAGTCTCCTCAAACGACCCGCAGTGGTACCAAGCGATGCAAACCGTGGCTCTCGCCCAGGGATGGGATCAGAAACGAGCCGAGCAACTCCTCGTCGAAGCAAATGGCGTAGAGCCCGGCTACTACTACCTTTACAACAGTCACGCGAGCTATCTGCTACCCAAATGGTATGGAAAGCCGGGAGATTCAGAAGCGTTCGCGCAGAGCATCGCCGACCGTGTCGGAGGGCCAGAGGGCGACTCGATTTACTTTCAACTGGCACTGAGCCTCAACTGTTGCAAAGCAACGGCACAGGCGCCCGCTATCTCTTGGGATCGCGTGAAACAAGGCTTCGCTTCGTTGGAGCAGCTCTACGGCGCCACAAACTTCGAGCGAAACGCTCTTGCTTTTATGGCCGTTCGCCAGGGAGATCGGGAATTCGCGCAGCAACTTTTCGCGCGTATCGGCGACAATTGGAATCAGCGAGTATGGGGCAGCAAAGATAAATTCGACAGCAGCAAAACTTCCCTAAGCCAGGCCGACTGAAATTCTGAGTCGGCTTATATTGCATTGATCCCGACCGCAACTCATGCGAGCGCGATCCCCTCAGCCTCATCGAGTTTAATTCCGCATCAAACGCAGTTATCGGAAACTAATCCGCTACCTCTGGACGGTTCAATTTGCGTTCGAGCCGCGCTTTCACCTCGGGCCATTCGGAGTCCACTACGCTGAAATACACCGTATGCCGCACCCGCCCGCTGGACGTAATCATGTGATTCCGGAAAATGCCTTCTTCCATCGCACCGATCCGCAAAATGGCCGCGCGCGATTTGTCGTTCAGCGAATCCGTCTTCAACTCCACGCGCAGGCATCCCAGCGTCTCGAACGCGTGCCGCATGAGCAGATATTTTGCCTCGGTATTCACTGCTGTCCGCTGCCACTCGCGTCCAATCCACGTGCACCCGATTTCCACGCGATGATGTGTCTTATCGATGTTCATGTACCGCGTGCTGCCAATCACTCGGCCCGTTGATTTTTCGATCTGCGCGAACGGCAGCGAAAGTCCGTTAGCGTATTCCTTCAGCGCCAGATCGATGTAAGCGGCCATGTCCCCCGTATTCCGCACCGGGGTGGGAATCCAACGCCACAGCTCTTGCTCGAGACCGATCTCGCACAATCCTGCCTGATGCGCCCGCGCCAGCGGCTCCAGCCGCACGCGCGCACCCTCGAGCACCACCGGTTCAACCTTCATCTCGCCAGGAGTCATGCCGGGATTTTGCGTTTCACGGTGTCTCTAGAACAGCGCCAATATGGACGACCACCCGCCGAGCTACCTGAATCGCCAATGGGACGACCCAAGGGCACTTGCCACTCCACAAAAGTGCCGCGGAACCAAGAGTGAGGTATGATAGATTCTTGCGAAACTACCCTTTTAGGATGACGATGCCGACCGAGAAGAACGGAAAAGTACTGCTAAGGATCAGACCCCGCGGCTTTTGCGCCGGGGTAGTGCGCGCCGTGGACATCGTGGAACTCGCCCTGGAAGCCTATGGCGCGCCCGTCTACGTGCACCACGAAATCGTCCATAACACCTATGTGGTCGAGCAGTTACGCCGCCGCGGCGCGATTTTCGTCGAAGCCATTGGTGATGTACCCCACGGAGCCGTCCTGGTGTTCAGCGCCCACGGCGTCCCTCCCACGGTGCGCGATGAGGCCAAGGAACGCTCCTTGAAAGTGATCGACGCCACCTGCCCGCTGGTGACGAAAGTTCACTTGGAGGCGCTCAAGTTTGCCCGCGAGAAGCGCACCATCATCCTGATCGGCCACCGCGATCATCAGGAAATCGTCGGCACTTCCGGCGAAGCGCCCGACCGCACCATTGTGGTGGATTCCGTCGCCGCCGTGGACGCCCTCGAAGTCGCCGAACCCGACAAGCTGTCTTTCCTGACCCAGACCACACTCAGCCTCTATGACACCCAGGAAATCGTCGCGCGCTTACGCCAGAAATTCCCGGCCATAAAAGGCCCTGCAAGTGATGACATTTGCTACGCCACGCAGAATCGTCAGGAAGCCGTCGAACAAGTCGCCAAGGACGTCGATTTCATTCTGGTCGTCGGCTCGCCCAACAGTTCGAATTCGAATCGTCTCGTCGAGGTGGCGCAACGCAGCGGCGTCAAAGCTCAGCTCATCGATTCCGCCAAGGATATCGATCCGCAATGGCTCGAAGGCATTGAGCGCGTTGGCCTGACTGCAGGTGCGTCCGCGCCTGAAGTGCTCGTGGAGCAAGTAAGCAACCGCTTGGCGGAAATCGGATTCACCGATCAACGCGATCTCGATTTGATCCGCGAAGATGTGCGCTTTACTCTGCCGCCGGAGCTGGCCACCATCGCCGCCGCTCCGCGCAGATAGGGGTCGGAGGTTTAGATTACCCTGATGTACGAAGGGCTCCGACATAAGCCGTTCCGCTAAAGGCTTCAGCCCCTGGGGAATTGTTTTTGGTTAAGTAGTAGATTCGACGGGATCAGGGCCAGCTGTTAAGGCGCTCGGGCTGACGAAACGAGCGGGGTTAAATAAGGTAAGCCGTAGCCCAGCCGCGGGCTGGGAAACACAATACAAGGAGCCAAACTTTGGCGGTCAAAATCGTCCGTCAGCCGAAGAAGATTGCCTTGATCGGTGCGCCGTCGAGCGCCGCAGCGTTTCAGCCTGGCACCGAAAAATCTCCGGCCGCCTTGCGCGCCGCGGGAATCGTCGAGCGGCTCCGGAGCGCCGGCTTCGAAGTGACCGACTACGGCGACTGCGCTCCCCACCTGTTCGCCGACGATGACGAGCACCGCCGCGCACGCAATCTTCCCGCCATCGTCGCCGGTCTCAACGATCTAAAGGTGCACACCGAAGTCGCCGTGAAAAGTGGCGCTCTGGTTCTCGTGCTGGGCGGCGACTGCGCCCAATCGATCGGCCTGCTCACCGGAGCCCGACGCTACTACAAGCACATCAATTTGCTGTGGTTCGATCGCGACGCGGACCTCAATACGCCCGCGTCGACGCCATCGGGGCGCATCGACGGCATGGTGGTCGCGCACATCATCGGACGAGGCGCACCGGAACTCGTGCGCTTCTGGGGCGAAACCCCGCTGGTCCGCGAGCCCGACGTAACGCTATTCGGAATCACCCGTCTCGACCCGCCAGAGCAGGAATTCCTGAGCAAGTCTCCGCTGCGCCACATCACCGCCGAACAGATAGCCGCAAGAGGCGCAAGCGCCGCCGCAACCGAAGCACTGACCCATCTCCACGCCGACACTCGCGAGTTCGTTCTGCACCTAGACCTCGACGTAATTACACAAGACGAATTCCCGTCCGTGAACGTACCCGCGAGCGGCGGCCTAACCCTCAATGAGGTCGGCTCCGCCCTGAAACAATTTGCCGCGCACAAAAATCTCCTAGGCCTCGACATCGCCCAATACAACCCGGGCAAAGATCCCGACGGATCGAACGCCAAAAAAATCGTCGACCTGGTCGTCGAAGCCCTGACTACCCGCTTGGACGCCGCCGCATCAGAACCTTCTCCTGCGGAATCTTCCGCTGGAGAGTTGGAAAGCCCGCCGCCTGCCGAAGTCCCCCCTTCCGACCTCCCCTCCTCGGCCGAACCAAGCACCGACGCCACCGAACCCGGCTTGCCGTAGCTTGGTAGCTGTACCAACCAACTGAGTCCCGCGCTCCACGCCATCAAGTAGCGGCGAAGCGTCGCTCCGCGGTGGACGGCTGAGCAGGTGCCGATTTTTCGCGGATTGGAAGCGTGCATGTTCATGTGGTGGCTGGCGTGCGAATCATGGAACGTTCTTGGTGTTTCGCGAGCGAGAATTTGGCCCGCTTTTGTCGAAGAGCGGCTTGGCATCTCAGTGCTTGCTGAGCGATTCGGTACGCTTGCGGAGGTAGCGGGCGAGGCCGAGGAAGCTTAGGTTCAGGGCGGCGGTGAAGGCGTGGTGTTCGGCCTCGATGCGGCCGAGTTTTTCGTCCATTTCGGCGCGGGATTTTTTGAGGAAAGCGTTCATCGCTGCCGCCTCGCGCGCGTCGGAATCCTGTGCGGTGGGATCGTCGGCTGCCGACGAGAGGGCTTCTTCGGCGACGAAGCACCAGTGGTGGAGGCGCTCGCGGAATTCGGCGATGTGGGCCGCGGGATTGTCGGCGTAGCCGTAGTGGGTGAGGAACAGGCGGGCAGGCCGATGGGCGAGAATTGCTGCGAAGGATTGATCCCACAAGGTGAGATCGATGTCGGGTGGGGGCGTGGCGGGAAGAATGTACGGGCCGTTGTCGATGCGGATTCCGGCAGTATCTCCGACGAAGGCTACGCCAGCGGCGTCGTCGAAATAGCTAACGTGATGGGAGGCGTGCCCGGGCGTATGTACAACATCGAGCGTGCGCGAGCCGAGTGTGAGCCTTTGAGGGCCCTCCATGATGTGAAGATTCCCTGGGGGGACGGGCAGAGTTTCACCGAACAAGATGGGGAGTTCGTCGCCCCATAGGCGCGTAGCGCTGGCCAGAAGTTTTGCCGGGTCGACCATGTGGCGCGCGCCGCTGGCGTGGACGTAGACGGATAGGCGGGGATTTTCGCGCACGAGAGCGCCGGTCGCGCCGGCGTGATCGAGATGAATGTGCGTGAGCAGGATGGCGTCGAGATCGGCGATGCTCAGGCCGTGAAGGCGGAGTTGCTCGCGGAGCGTCGCGAGCGTGGATTCCGGACCGGGATCGATGATGGCGCGATGATTTTCGGATTCGAGTAGCGCGGCGGCGATCGATTTCGGATGGCCGAACCAGTTGGTGTCGAGTACTGTGATTTTGTTCATGCTGGTGTTTGAACAGTCTGTAGAAAAACTCCCGACAGCATTTTCTCAGGGGCTGAAAAGTCGTTGTGAGAACCGACGTTCCTGCGCATCTTTTATCGTGCTGTCCAACCTCCGTCGATGAGAATGGTGTGACCGGTGATGAGCAAGGCGGCTGGCGATGCGAGAAACACGACGGCGCCGGCGACGTCCATGGGCTCGCCGATGCGATGCAGTCCGGCGATGCGTTCGATTACGTCGGCGCGGAACGCGGGATCGGAAAGGGCTTCGTCGGTCCCAGGCGTGGAGATGAACGTAGGCGCGACGGCATTGACGGTAATGTTGTGCTTGCCCCATTCGACGGCGAGGCATTTGGTGAGATGCGAGACGGCAGCTTTGCTGGCGCAGTAGACCGATTCGGTAGGCAGGGCGGCGAATCCGGCTTGCGAGCTCATGTTGATGATCGTGCCGCCGCCTTCGCGAATCATGAATTTGGCGGCGGCTTGGGCGGCAAAGAACGTTGCTTTCAGGTTGATCGCGAGAGTGGCGTCGAATTCTTCCTCGGGGACATCGAGGGCGAGATTGGTAAAGCCGCCTCCGGCGTTGTTGACCAGGATGTCGAGATCACCGAAATGCGCGGCGGTGCCTACGACGGCGCGAGAGATTTGTTCGAGGTCCGTGACGTCCATCTGGAGGGGAAGCGCGCGGCGGCCCAGCGCTTCGATTTCGCGGGCGAGTTCGCTGCCGGTGTTGACGTCGCGCAAGCCGAGGGCGACGTCGGCTCCCGCGTTGGCTAGAGCCAGGGAGATCGCGCGGCCGAGACCACGAGCGGCGCCGGTGACCAGGGCGACCTTGCCGGTGAGATCAAATCTGGGAAATTCGGTCATTGCTGGTAGCTAGCCTCTCCGGGATCGATGCTGGTTATGAGAACACATGGGGATGGTCTTGCGCCACTGAGCGGACGACGTGCGGAAGAGGAAAGTAGGATAGCCAGTCTCCCCTCCCTCTCTCCGTGCCTCCGCGGCAATAACAGTTTATCCCCGCCATTTTTTGTAAGTGCGGATTCTAAATAGACTCAACACTTCTCCAACATAATTCATCATTTATGAGGGCGCTTCTTTGTAGGCGTTGATGCCAACGATCAAAACCTACTTCAAACGGGCTCCCTTTTATAATGCGTTAATCAGGAGTTGGTTAATCAGGAGTTGGTGATCTCCAGGCCAGTTCTGTCCGGATTGCCCGTCACACGAACCAAGTCGCGCTGTTTTTAAGACGTCTCTGTTATCTTCATTTACCGCCGTCTTCCCCGAATGTCACGATGCTGTTGTTCAGAGGCAACTCGTGTATGCGAAGTTCCATGGAGCCGTTACTTCCGCTCTTGCAACGATACCGGTCGATGAGATACGGCACGCCCTCACCCATTCCCTGTTTCGGCGAAGTCGTGACTTCGAAATGCAGATGCGGCTCACGGGAATCACCCGAATCGCCGACGCGCGCCAGTACCTGGCCTCGCCGCACGCGGTCCCCGGCCTTCACGCGCAGGCTCCCCGGTTGCAAATGATGGTAATTGGCAAATTGGCTGTCACCGAGGTCGAGGACGATGGTGTTGCCGTGAACGGTCTCCCAACTTGCTTTTGACCTAAGAGCCAAAGACGAAAAAATCGCGGGGCTCGAAATTCAGGCTACAGACGCAAAGACAGCCCAGCAGAAGGTAGGGATTCAACTTGCCGAGCAACAACAGCGTGCGGCCGGAGCAAAAACGAAACTATCTCAATTACAAGAACGAGTGGCTTGGAGAACAATCAGCCGAGAGCAGAAGGCTCGGTTTCTCTCTGACGTAAAAAACGCATCGAAAAGCCACCTCAAACTTATCTCGCCTGATGGCGACCGTGCGTTCTGAGGTTCGCCGAAACCCGATAGTGACTCAGATTCGAAACTCAAGAAAGCCAAGTGGAACCGAGCGCCGGATGGTTGCCTAGTGCCCGAAGATCAGGTTGGCAAGCTTGGGCACGGCAGCGATGCCAATGAGCAAATAGGCGAGCGCGCAGAGGAGATAGTCCCAGCCGTTGAATGGCTTAAGCAAAGGCATTGTTCGATCACTTTCCTCGAAAAGGTTTCGCACTTGTTACGGCTGGGAAAAAGTCTTGCGGAACGACCGCTGGTAGCAGGATGCCGAGGAAAGACGTGCGCGTCAATACGGCGAACTCGTTACAGGGACAACCCAATTTTTTCGGGGCGCCGACGGACTTTCTCGCGCTTGGCGTTGAGATTTGAGGGCATCGTCGTCGGATGCCCTCAGAATGACAGCTTTCCTTTTATTGGGTGCCAACTTCAGGACGTCCGCCATGGCGTGTGTCTGACCATAACCCCGGGCTCTCACATACACTCTGATCCCTTCGACATCCTCTGCGGGCACTCTCCTTGTTCTTACTTCGCGGTGACCTGGTCGCGAATTCTTTGGTATCCAGGGCCGGAAAGGATGTTCTTGTCAAGCAGGTCGTGTTTGTCGCGATACGGGCGGCCGGCGATGATTCTGCGCGCGGCTGGACGATTGATGCCGGGCAGGTCCAATAGCTCAGTCTCGGAAGCGGAGTTGAGATCAACAAGAGGGTGCTGGAGATTGTTCCAGCCTTCCTGAACGCCCTGCGCGGCGGCGCGCGCTTGGTCGGCGGCGTCGTGGGCGGCTTCGCCCAGTTTCCTGCCGGCCTCTTGAAGCTCCGGCTTTGCGCGCTCGGTGGCTTTGGCGACTTCGTCGCGGGTTCTTTCGTCGCGCGCCCGCTGATCGGGATCGTTGGAGTTACAACCTGCTGAACCCGCGATGACAAGGGCGGAGGCGAGCAAGAACGGCAAGACAGCAAACATGCGGGGCAACGGCATAGAGGCTCCTGAGATTTTGCCGCGAGAAAATCGCAGCGTAATTTAAATTTCCGCTGGTTTGAAGTCTCATCCTTCCGTCCGCTGGGTTAAAAAACCGGGGCCGGAAAAAGCCCGGCCCCGGAACGACATTCAGAAACTAGTCGGAGACGATGACCATGAGCCGGATGCCCGGGTGGACCGGATCGATGAGATAGTATTGGCCGTCGATTTCGTCCACGTAGACTTCGTCGCTGTAGCTCCAACCCGCGGGCCAGGGATCGTTGTAGACGAACCAATAGCCACCGTAGTTGAAGCGGCGATCGTCGCGGCGCGCGACGCGGAAGGCGTGCTCGCGGCCAAAGTGAGCGCGGAAGTCTGTTTCTTTAATCGTACGGCCGCCGTTGCCGCCGCCGTCGCGCTGGGCTTGCACGACGTTGCCGTGTTCGTCGCGCTGCACTTGTTGCGCGTGTTCCTGCGCGGTCTTGTCTTGCTTGGAGCGATCTTTGTCGGCTTGCTGTTCTTGTTTGTCGGTCTGCTTGGCTTTATCGGCTTGTGCTTTGTCTTGCTGTTGCTTTTCCTTTTCTTGCGGTTGCTGCCGATCGGGTTCTTGCTTCTTGGGTTCTTCCTTTTTGGGTTCTTCCTTTTTGGGCTCTTCTTGCTGCGGGGGTTTGTCCTTATCAGGCTCTTGCAGTGCAAAAGCCGGCATTGCTAGGAACAACGCGAGCAAAGCCGCGCTGAAAATAAGCTTCATATTTTTCTCTCCTCGAACTTTCCGTCAACCAAGGGTCTTTTTTCGCTGCACCTTGCAGCAAGGGGTCTACGGCGCTTAAGCCGCGGTTGGCTGAGTTCGAAGTGACGCGGCCCTGTGTTCTCCAACTCGACGCGCGGGGAAGCGCGAGAGTGCAATTCACGCTGGTGGAGATCAGATGCTCGTGGCCGGTGGAAGGACGCGGAGGTGTAGACGGCGCCGGACAGAGAGATGGACAGGACAGCTTGTATGGATTGGGATTTTAGTTCAATCCGGCTGCCACCCTACCGGCTCGCCGCTACATCTAAGGTCTGAGCGTGCTCGAAGCGCCGATGTGTGACTTGAGTGCGTAACCAGCCCGTTTCCGTGTGGTCGGGAGGTTGGCGTTTCCGGTGTCGGGAGAATCCCGACGGCGAGTGGAGCGAATTGTGGGAAGGAGGAATCCAATGAAGCGAATAAAAATTACGATGTTGGCTGGCGCGGTCCTCTTGGGAGGTTGCGCTACAAAGAGATATGTGTCGGACCAGGTGAGTCCGGTGAACGCGAAGGTTAATGACGTCGATCAGAAGGAACAGAACACGCAGAAGCAATTGGACGAAGCACAGACCAAGATCAGCGCCGCGGACGAGAAAGCAACTTCAGCCGACGCGCGAGCGGGTGACGCGCTGGGAAGAGCCGATGCCGCGTCGAAGAAATCGGATCAAGTAAAAGAAGAGCTGCGCGGCGAACTCAGCGAGCGCATCGCGAATCTGGATGACTACCGGACTGCTGGCGACGTCACGGTGTTGTTCAAGTTTAATTCTGCGGAATTGACCGCCGACGGCAAGCAGCAGCTCGATCAATTGGTGGCCGGGCAAGTGGGAAACTTGAAGCGGTATTTTATCGCGGTGCAGGGCTTCACGGACAAGACCGGCTCCGCCGAATACAACTTGAACTTGAGCCGCCGCCGCGCCGAGGCAGTGCAGACGTTTCTGGTCGCGCAGCATAATGTGCCCGTCTTCCGCATACAGATTGTCGGGCTCGGAAAAGACAAGCCGGTAAACGATCAGAAGACGCGCGATGACCGCGGGAAAAACCGGCGTGTGGAAGTGACGATATTCGATGCCGATGCCAATCAAGCGGCCGCGAACAAGGGCTCGTCCTCGCGGTAACGCGTGACAAGGCCGCGTAGTGCCGCGTGAGAATCGCGGGGCGTCGAAGAAACGTTAAGGATGTCCGCGCGGAGTTGCGTGTGAGACGGGAAAGTTCGAGTTTCGAGGACACGGGTTCGAATCCACGATGATCCGGACCCGCGCAATCTGGGACTGTACCTCGAAAGGGCCGAGCAAACGTCGCAATAGGGAAAATCACGAGAGCCGCAAGCCGGCGGCTCAGAGGAAAGCCTTGCGAAAATGGCGGTGTGTGGAATACCCTATGGTCACCGCGCTTTGCTGGTTCTCGTGAAGTAAACCCCTGGGTGACGTTCCAACGAGAACGGGGAGAAGTGCCGCTAAGTCCGCGGAAGAAGCAAAGTATTGGCTGAAACGCGTCTGACGCTGTTCACCGGCAGAAGCGGGGTGAAAAACCCGGTGAACGCGTAATAACATCACGATTTCCAAGGAAGAATCTTTTGGGAGGACTACGATGCGCAGGTTGTGTCTGACAGTGGTGGCAATGAGCGCGATGCTGGCGCTGCCGGTATGGGCTCAGCAGGGTACAGATGAGACGCGTGACGGGGCGAACGCGCCGGATGACAGCACGTCGGCGACGGTGAGTACGGCGGAGACGACGAATGCGGTTCCGCCGAGGACCACCTTCGCGGTGCCGGATGTACCGCGGGCGACCCCGTTTCCAGGTCCGGCGCCAACCTCAGGCGATCAGGACAGTGCGCCGGGAAGGTTGACGCCGAAATTCGAAGTCGCGGGCTTGTATAGCTATGTCAATTTTAATCCCGGTTCAGGGTTCGCATCGTGGAACAATAATGGTGAAATGCTCTCGTTTGCGTACAACCCCAATCGGATCCTGGGGCTGACGGCGGAGGTCGCCGGGTACGACTTCACCAGGAGCACGCCAACCGGGACCGCGTCGGGCGGCTTCCAAACCTGGCTGTTTGGTCCACGGCTGAACCTGCGACGGGATCACTTCGTTCCGTTCGTCGAATTTCTGGTCGGCGGATTCCGCGGTGGCCCGGAAGTGACGGGGATTGCCACGCAAACGTCGTTTGCGCTGGCGGCCGGCGGCGGAGTTGACATCGTCATCACCAAGCACATTGCCTGGCGATTTGCGCAGATCGACTACTTGATGACCAACGCATCGGGCATCTATGTGAATTCGACGTACCGCCAGAATAACATCCGATTGGGAACGGGCATTGTGGTTCGCTGGGGTTTCCCGCCATCGGCGCCACCCCCGCCGTCGGGACCCCCGACCGCGTCGTGCTCGGCGAATCCGACCTCCGTGTATCAGGGATCGAACGATCCCGCCGCGATCCACGTGACGGCTAGCAGTCCGGCAAGTCTCCCGCTGACGTACAGCTACACAGCAACTGGTGGCGCGGTGGATGGCACCGGGCCGGACGCGCGCTGGAACTCGTCGGGTGTGGCTGTGGGCACGTACACTGTTACCTCCAAGGTTGACGATGGCAAGGGCGGCACGGCTTCCTGCACGGCGGACATTGCTGTCCAGGAAAGGCCGCATCACCCGCCAAGCATTTCCTGCTCGGCGAACCCGAGCACGGTCGCTCCTGGCGAAAAGTCGACGATTACGTCGACGGCCAGCAGCCCGGACAATTTGGCTCTGACCTATAGCTATTCGGCGACCGGCGGACAGGTTACCGGAAACGGTCCAACGGCAACATTTGATTCGACGGGCCTGCAATCGGGCAGTTACAAAGTAGATTGCTCGGTCACCGACTCGCGCGGCGACAAGGCCGACGGACAAGCCACTGTCGATGTGCAGCAACCGCCACCACCGCCGCAAGCGACCAAGGTTGGCGAGTGCGGTTATACCAAGGCTGGCGTGGCACGCTTCGACAACCTGTGCAAGCGCGTTGGCGACGACGTGGCGTTGCGTTTGAAGAGCGATCCCAACGCCAAGGTAGTGATCATTGGCTACGCCGATCCGAAGGAACCCAAGGCTGCCAAGCTGGCACAGAGCCGAGCGGACCTGGCGAAGGCGTATCTCGGTGAGAAGGGCATCGACGCGTCGCGCAGCACCACGCGGACGGGCCAAGCCTCAACGGAGAAGGGCACGGAGAAGGAGAACCGCCGAGTCGAATTCATCTTCGTCCCGGAGGGCGCAACCTACTAAACGTGTAACCGGTAATTCGCCGCGCGTTGGGGATTCAAGCCGGCGCGCAGCGGACCGGGAACGGTAATTCAACCAACTCTTACGAGCCCTTCGAGGGAAACCTCGAAGGGCTCGTTTACTTTTGGAGGAGGGCATCCCGAAAGTTCGAGAGAACTCAGGCCCAAAATGGACCTACCGCCGGAGCCGGTGCCATTCCTGCAACGGGATCAGGGCAGGAGGGTTACGGATGATGGGCCCGAGGATCCGCGAGACGCACCGTCCCGAAACGGGAGGTGCGTTTTTAATACGATATAGGTAATACACCGATTTATGAATAAAGAATGAGGTTCCTGAAATGGAACCGGGGATGCAGGCATGGGTGGGTCGACAGCGACATGGAGGATGAAGATGGTCACGATGAGCGAACAAGCGATAGTCCTCGCGGAACCGCGCTTATGAATATTCTAATCGTCGATGACGAGCCGACCATTCGTGAGGCTTGCGGAGAAGTGGCGCACTTGACGGGTATGAATGCAACGATGGTGGCCACCGCCGAAGAAGCCATCGACATCCTAGAGAGCTCTGCCGTCGACATTGTGCTGACCGATCTGATGCTGCCGCACACCAGCGGTTTGGAACTGTTGAAGCGCGTTCACGACACGCACCCGAATTTGCCGGTGATCGTCTTGACACAATACGGAACGATTGACTCCGCGGTGGCGGCCACGCGGATGGGCGCGATCGACTATGTCACCAAGCCATTTCGCATCGAGGAATTGCGCGCGCGATTGGAGCGGGCTTCGCGCGCCGTGGAGCTGCAGCAGGAAAATCAATTGCTCCGGGAGCAGCTGCGTACCCGGCCGGGGTTCGGCGGAATTATCGGCGTGTCCGAAAGAATGCAACGTGTCTACAAAACGATTCAAAAGGTGAGCCAGCACGAGTATCCAGTGCTGATTCTGGGAGAAAGCGGCACGGGTAAGGAGTTGGTGGCTCGAAGCGTGCACTACTCCGGGACGCGCAGGGAGCGCACCTTCGTGCCGGTGGGTTGCTCGTCGTTGGTGCCAACACTGATTGAGTCTGAACTGTTTGGTTATGTGAAAGGCGCGTTCACCGGGGCCCTACACGGAAAGCAAGGGTTGCTGGAGGCGGCGAACGGCGGCACGTTGTTTCTGGACGAAATTGGCGAAATGCCTGTGGATTTACAGTCCAAGCTGCTGCGGGTACTGCAAGAGCGCGAGGTGAAGCCGGTAGGCTCGACTGAGCGGCGGCGCATCGATGTGCGCATCATCGCCGCCACCAACCGGGATCTTGAAGTGGGCATCAAGTCCGGAGATTTCCGGCAAGATTTGTACTTCCGGCTGAATGTGGTGCAAATCAAGTTGCCGGCCCTACGCGAGCGCAAGAGCGACATCCCGCTGCTGGTGACTTCCTTTTTAGACAAATTTTGCGATCCACAGCGGCCGGCACGAACCATTTCCGAGGATGCCATGCGGCGGCTGATTGCCTACGACTGGCCGGGGAACGTCCGCGAGTTGGAGAATGCCATCGAGCGTGCGGTGGCGCTCGGCTCGGGTCCCATCCTGCATGTCGGGGATCTGCCTTCGAACCTGCAGTACCCTTCCAGTGAGCGTGCACTGGAAAAAGACGAATTGCTGCCGCTCGAAGAACTGGAGCGGCGAGCGATCCTGCGCACGTTGCGGCAGACGACCGGCGATAAGCTGGCGGCGGCGCGGATTCTGGGAATAGGGAAGACGACTTTGTACCGCAAGCTAAAGCAATATCACATGGAGCCGGCGGCGCCGTAGGAAGGTGCGAGCCCGACGCCAAGCAACTGCGTGACGACGCTGGCAGTGCAGGAGCGTGCACCATGTACCTGACCGCAAGACCTGCTGAGCTTCGCGGTACCGCTTCCTGTGAGTCGCGCCACTGCGCCATTGAGCCGTAGCTGCATCGCCAAAATCGAGTCGCGACGAAACTTGCTGAATCGCTGCCGCCAAACAGACATCGTTAAGACCTGCGCTGGTTATCCTCCAGCCGACTGCCTGTAGGACGTTGCTATTCGCAAGCTCGCATTGACTGCCGTCGCTAAATCCCGAGTCCAGTTCGGAACGCCAGCGAAATCGAGTCTCGACATGGGATGCAGGCGCCCAAGCCTTCTTTCCTAAACGCCCCTAACGCATTGATTATAAAAACGATAGTCAAGTCATCGGATTGGACCTGCCAGTGCAAGGGCACACGTGGACCAGCGCTCTGTGTGGAGCGATGGCTATCAGCGGTGATCGGTCGACAGGGTAGTCTCCCACCTGCGGCGTTTGGTAGGGCGGTCTGAGGTATCGATTCTGACGCTCTAATTCTGCGGAGTTGATTTTAGGTATTGATACTGAGGCGTTGATGAGGTTCAGAGGAACACAAGTCGAACGCGGTGCCGCGGTGCGAGCAGTGGCACGCACTGCGGCGAGACGATTCGCAAGACGCGATCTGATCCAGGAAGCCGTTCAATATCTTCTCGTGACCTCGAAAGCCGATCGTATCGGCGTATGGATGGAAAGCGTGGACGCCGAGCGTTTACTCGGATGTGCGTTCGCCGGATTTCGCGGAATCGTCGCGGATCGGAACGGCGAAACAACGCCATCAGAATGGGAAAAGCTATCGCCAGAAGCCCCACTCCCCCTCGACCTTTTGAAAAGTGGCAAGAGCGTGGAGCAGGATCTGGACGGCGCACCGGACCAAACGATTCTCGGAGCGTTGGTGGAGATGCGACGGGCGGCATGGGCGCCGGTAGAGATCCGCGGACATTTACGCGGTGTGCTGCTCGCGGGCTCACGGAAAAAACGTGGTGCGCTTCCAGTCCGGCTTCTGGAGTCAGCGGCGGCGGACTTGGCTCTGGCGGTGGGGCTTGACGAGGAGCGGCGATTAGCGCAAGAGCGGCAGGCCGACATCGCCGTCACGAAACAGTTTCTCTACGAATTGGCGCACGCAGGCCCGACGGACACGATTCTGGCGCGCCTGATGGAAACCTGCACGGACAGCGGCGCCGAAGGCGATGGGCTCGGCGCGGTTTTTGCCGTTCTACGACCATGCGAGCATGCAACCGGGGTTACGAACTACGAGGTCAACGGCGACGATGGAAAGACGGTTGAGTCGCTTTTCTACCGAAGCTTTAAAGCACGCCAGCGAAGCACTCTGTCGTTGGAAAGTGGCGATCCCGCATGGTTACACGCGCTCGAAAGCCAACCGCTGGCGGCCATCTTGCAAAATGCGCGAGAAGCGCAGGGCACGGTTAGCATCGGGGCCGGAGCTGGGACGGCGTGGCCGCGCGGCGACGTAGCCCGCGTCGTGGCCATCGGCTTGGAAGCCGCTGGCGAGACCCTTGGCGTGCTGGCAGCTGGATTCCGCCACGAATCCACCTCGCAGGCGGCGATCGCGCGTCTGGAATTACGAGCCGGGCTCGCGACCACGGCTCTGCTTGTTCGGGAACATGGGAACGAGACGGCTCGAAACAAAGCCCGCGTGAAGGCGTTGCTGCAGGCAAGCGGCGTGGCGACGATACTGGTTGATGGCGCCGGAGCCGTTGCCGGTTTGAGCCGCGACGCTCAGGAGTTGCTAGGCGAAGGACAACGGGAATCCCGCTTGCAGATCGCCGATGGTGGCCAAATGCCCTCGCGTAGATTTATCGATTTGTTTCGACTCTCGGAACAGCAGCGTGTGGAGACTTGGCTGCGCCGGATACAAGCGAGCTGCCATGTCGAAAATAGAATCAATGACGATGACGATCCTCCGGAAGTGCAACTGCAAGGTGGGGGTTGGGCCAAGCTGCGGTGCGATCAGCCCGGCGGCGGGCTGATCGCCGTGTCGCTCGAACCGTTGGCGGGGCTGGATGCGGTGTCGAGGCGCGACCGGGCAGAACCACAGCTGTTGCATGTGATCGAGTGGCTGGAAGAAGGCGTGGTGTTGTTCGACACGCAAAATGGCATCCAGGCGATGAACAGCCGGTTCGCGCAGATCGCCGGGCTGGCTCCGGAAGAGAGCGGACGGATCAAGACGCTCTACGGTCTGATCGCGCGTCTAGCCGACCAGGCCGCGGAGCCGGAAAAATTCGCCAAGCGATGGCGCGACCTGGCGCGCGGGCAGGATGCCGGTGCCCGCGAGGAGATCCAACTCATGCGCCCGGTGCCGCGCGTCTTGGAGCGGACGGCGCGGCCGGTGCTGGACGCGGACGGAAAGCACATCGGGCGTGTGGAGATCTACCGGGACTTGACCGCGCAGCGGGTGTTTCAAGCCAAACTGTTGCAAACGGAAAAACTCGCCGCGCTGGGTCAGATGGTCACCGGAGTGGCGCACGAATTGAGCAATCCCCTGACCAGCATCCTGGGTTACGCGCAGCGATTGTTCCTGCGAAACCAGACTGAGGGGCAATCGGATGAAGTCCGGCAGATTTTTCAGGAGGCGGAAAGAGCGAGCGCGATCGTGCACCAGTTGTTGATGAGCGCTCGGGGATCGCGGCCGGAGCGGCGCAGGGTATCTTTGAATCAGGTGGTATCGCGTACGATCGACCTGCAAGAAATCAGCTTGGCGGCCACGAAGGTGACCGTAGTGCTGGACTTGGATCAGGCTCTGCCGTTTGTGCTCGGCGACGCCGGCCGGTTGCAACAGGTGCTCATGAATCTGGTCGGCAACGCGCGGCAAGCCATCGAGCAGCGCGGCAACGGAGGAACCATCCGACTCAGCACGAAGTGCATCGACTCCGGTCGCCGCGCGCAGTTGGAAGTGAGCGATGACGGCCCAGGCATTCCGCCGGCGATTGCCTCGCGAATTTTCGATCCATTTTTTACCACCAAACCAGCCGGCGTTGGCACTGGCCTGGGGCTCGCGATCGTGCTCGGCATCGTGCGTGAACATGGCGGCGAGGTCAATGTCACCAGCGAGCCGGGGAACGGCGCCGTTTTTTCCCTGGAATTTCCCGCGGCACCGGCGGAACAAACCGACGCGCTGGCGGCGCCCGCGACCGGACCCGGGCCGTCCGACCGAGACCTTGGGATATTGCGCCAGACGGCGTTAGATGAGCAGCGACCTTTGGCAGGGCCGTCGTTCGCAACCCGGGGAAGCAAGCGTGTGCTGGTCGTGGAAGACGAACCGACGGTCGCACGGCTGATCAGCGACGTGCTGGAGGACGAGGGATTCCAGGTCGACGCGCTGTGGGATGGTCACGAGGCCCTGGAACGTGCGGCGCGCGAGTCCTTCGACCTGGTGATCTGCGACATGCGCATGCCCGGCCTGGACGGGCAGCATTTTTACGAGACTCTGGCGAGCACGAAGAATCCACTCTGGAAGCGATTTCTGTTTGTTACCGGAGATGTGCTTTCTTCGCACACGCGTGAATTTCTGGAACGCCATCACCTGCCGCACGTGGCGAAACCCTTCCGGGTAGAGGAACTCACCGAGAAAGTGCGCCGCGTGCTCATGGAAGGCCGGCCGAGCGAAGCAGCAGAAAGAACAAAGGTAGCAAGGACGTAGGTAGCGAGGGAACCGCATGATGCAAAATCACGAACAAACTATTTTACTGGTCAGCGACGACGCGGCGCTCTGCGCGGCAGCCCGGTTCGAGTTGGAAGGCCGGAGAGAAGGGCGACGCGTCGCGGCGGTAAGCACAGTAGAAGCCGCGCAGGGCATCATCGCCGACGCGGCACCCGCGGTCATTCTGCTCGAGGAGACATCGGTAGCGGCGGAGTCTCCGGAGCACCCGGGACAAGGCGCGCGCCTGGAATCGGCGGCGTCCGCGCTGTCGGCCTACGCACCGGTGGTGATTATCGGTCGAGCGAGCCACGGGGGCGAACTGGCGGCATTAGTCACCGCTGGGGTCGCCGACTTTGTGGCGCGATCGGCCGAGTGCTTGCCGATAGCGTTGGGCTTGGTGGAACAGCGACTCCTGCAGGCCCAAAGATTGTCGGTCGTCGCGGCCCCGCCAGCGGCGCTCGAAGACCAGACGACCGAGGCTTTTGGCGAGCTGCTGCGGCACGAGCTGAACAATCCGCTAACCGGAATCCTTGGCAACGCCGAACTGCTCCTCGCGGAGGTTCGCCGGAAGAATGACGGGCAACTCCCGAATGGCGGACAGCAGCGGCTGGAGACGATCGCGGCGCTGGCGGTGCGGTTGCGAGAGACGGTGCGCCGGCTGAGTCAGGACTGGGAAACGAACAACCGCATACCCCAGAGAGCCGCGCAGCGGCGCATTGCGCACTGACCTTCCTAGCTCAGCTAGGTACCGCCTGCAAAAGACTCAAGGGTTTCTGGCGTTGCATCCTTGCCAAGCACTGCCGCCGCTACGAAGAAAACAAAACGGACTCGCGTTGAAACATTTTTACCGCCAGGAATAATGCGACGCCTGCGTAAAGACAAGTACAAAAAAAGATCAGCGCAATGTAGTTCCAGTGATACGTGCCGGTGACCAGTTCTTTGCAGAGCAGGCTCACGTTCAGAATCGGAACCAAGGCGAGCTTCGAGGTCAGCTCGATGCCGGGCAATACCGCGGCGATGGCTGGTACGATGACGACAAAGGTCATCGGCGTGAGATAGCTCTGCGCTTCCTTAAATGTCTTGGCGAACAGAGAAATGGTCATCAGTACGGCGGAGAACAACACCGCCACAGGCAGCGCCATAACGAACACCGCGAGAACTGTTTTTGGATGCATGGTCAGCATCGGAAAACCTTCGCCCATGCTTTGGTCTCGGGCGAACCGCGACAGAATGGCGAACGAGCCTCCCATGGAAATGACTGAGAGGGTAGCGGTCGCGAGCGACGCCGTCAGCACGACCAGAAATTTTCCGAAAACGAGGTGCGTGCGCTCGATCGGGCTGGATAGAATCGTCTCCATCGTGCCGCGTTCTTTTTCGCCCGCGGTCAGATCCATTGCGGGATACATCGCGCCGGTCATGCACATGAGAATGACCAGGTAGGTGATCAAGCCACCGTAGGACTCGCCGGCGACCTTTTCGTCTGAAACGACGTTCTGCTGATCGATATCGAACGGTTTCATCAGGCTCTCGGGAAGATTTTCAGACGCCAGGCGCCCCCGCACCATCGCGTCGCGATATTCGGTGAAGAGCTTTTCGATACGGCTCGCGCCGAGCATCGATTTCAAGTCGTCCTTAAAAATATAAATCTTCACCTCGGGATGGTCGCCGCGCGTGATGCCGGCCTGAAAGCCGGGAGGGATGTCGACAGCGGCTCGAATCTTTTTGTCTGAGATAAGATCGACGTAGTCGGCCGAGCGACGTACCACCCGCAGATTCCTGGCTTCCCGGAGATCGTTCACGACATCCGGGGAATCCTCACCGCCGAGGATCATGATCTTCGAGGGTTCGCGGGTGGCTTCGCCTGCGATCTCCACGAAGGCATAGCCGATTCCGAAGGTGAGAATCGGAAACAGAAAGAGCGGAATCAAGATCGAGGAGACCAGCGTGCGGCGATCTCGCAGAGCTTCGGTCAGCTCCTTACGATAGACGATGCCAACGTTACGCAGCGACATTCTAGTGGTCCTCCGAGGAAACATAGTGGGGCGCCACCACTTTGACGAAGATTTCCTCGAGATCCTGTTCGCCGTATTTTTCACGAAGTTGCTGGAGCGAGCCTTCCGCCAGGAGCTTTCCGTTCTGGATGATGCCGATTACGTCGCAAAGCTTTTCGACTTCGCTCATGATATGCGTCGAGAAGATCACGGTCTTACCGAGGTCGCGGCATTCGCGGATGAAGGCGGTGATCGTGCGCGCGGTCATGATGTCGAGCCCCAGGGTCGGCTCGTCGAAGATCATCACCGCGGGATCATGCACTAGCGTGCGCGCGATGGAGGTCTTTTGCTTCATTCCCGTAGAGAGCTTGTCACAGCGGCGGTCACGAAAGCCATTCATGTCCAGTCGATCGAATATTTTATCGACACGCGTTTTCAGAATTGCGTCATCCAGGCCGTTCAAGCGTCCGAAGTACTGCACGAACTCTCTGGCGGTGAGGCGGGGATAGAGGGCCGTCGCGGTGGAAAGAAAGCCAACGTCGGCGCGAACTTTTTCGGGGTGCTCTACGATGTCGTGACCGCAAACGATGGCCGTGCCGCCGGTGGGTTCGAGGATAGTGGCCAGCATGCGCAACGTGGTAGTCTTGCCGGCCCCATTCGCGCCCAGCAGTCCGTAAATTTGCCCCGGCAAGCAGCGAAAACTGACGTCGTCCACGGCGCGAATCTCCCCGCGTTTTTTGTCTCGAAAATATTTCGACAGGTTACGGACTTCGATCATCGAGGGGCCTTCACTCGCGCCAGAGGCACGCACTTTCCCAGGTAACAACGGCTGCACTTAAAATGTTACTGGAAAACATCGATGCCGTGTGATGGCAAAGCCGATTCTAGGTTCCAAGCGGCAATCCGATCGAAGAAATGGCAGCGAGCCGCCGGGAGGCTTGTGGGGGCCAAGGCGCTGCTCCTCCGGCGTAACTATGGCGGCGTCCTCCAACCGCGAACCTTCGTAGTAGCAAGGTAACGTGTACGCCCAAAGCAGCTTAGCCCGCTGGGAGTATCCCAAAGCGCGCCTGCCGCATCCATGTATGAGGGACGCGAATCGCGCACAACGTTGCTAGGGAAAGCTGCGGCCCTGTTGCTACAATCGACCTCTTTGAGGCCCACCGGACGGTGGGCCAGCAAGCCACGCATCTGGGACGAATTGCCATGCAGCGCGAGTGTGCTCGTGCGTTGCTGCGCGAAGGGCACGAAGCAACAAACAACGACAAATGGATCGCCGATTACGAAACCGGATACTGATCTTCCTGCTGGCTGCGACCGTGCTGGCGCTCATTCTGATCAAGGTGAGCGGCCGGCAGCCGGTGGCGAAGATTTCCGCCGTAACGCCAATTCGCGAAAATATCATTGCTTCGATCTCCAGCAACGGGAAGGTTGAGCCCATCTCGCCCTTCGTCATGCGCGCACAGCTGGACACGTTCGTCGAGAAAATTCGCGTTGCCGAGGGGCAAGCGGTCAAAAAAGGGCAGCCGCTGCTCGAGTTGAACGTGAAGGATGCCGAGGCGCAACTGGCCCAGGCGCGCTCGAAATTACTTCAGGCGCAAAATGATTTGAGAGTGGCGCAGAGTGGGGGAAGACCGGATGCCGCCGCGCAGGCGGCGGGCGCCCTCGCCACCGCGATAGCGCAACGCGACCGGTTGCAGCGCAGCCACGAAGCCTTGATCAGACTGATCGCGGAGCACGCCGCCACGAAAGATGAACTTTCGGCCAACGACCTGGAATTGACCAGGGCCCAGGCCGAGGTCACGCGGCTGACCGCCGCGAAGCAGGAGTTCGACCGCGGTGTAAATTTGGATACGAATCAAGCGCCGCTGCTGGTACAGCAGGCGCAAAGCGAGGTCGCAGCGCTGGAAGAGAAAGTGCGCAACGGGCATATCAACGCGCCGTCGGACGGCACGTTGTACTCCTTGCCCGTGAAGGCCGGTGACTACGTGAAAGTCGGCGATTTGCTCGCGGAAATGGCCAACTTGCGCCAAGTCCGTGTACGTGCCTTTATTGACGAGCCCGAGCTCGGTGCCCTTGAGCCTGACGAGCCGGTGAAAATTACCTGGGATGCCTTGCCGAACCGTGTGTGGCTGGGCAAAACCGAAACCATTCCCAAGCAAGTGGTGGCACGAGGCGCGCGCAGCGTGGGCGAGCTGCTATGCACTGTGAACAACGTCAAGCTGGAGCTGCTTCCGAACATCAACGTCAACGTGCGCATCAATTCCAAGGAGCGGGACAACGTGCTGGCGGTGCCGCGCGGCACGGTGGAGGCCGAAGGGAATCGCTATTTTGTCTATGTCGTGAAGCGCGGCGACTTCGAGAAGACCAAACTTGAAAAGCGCGAGATCCACGTGGGCATCGCCGATTCCACCAACTACGAAGTCACCAGCGGGCTGCAGCAAGGCGAAATGCTCGCGTTGCCGGGCGACTTCGACTTGAAGGATGGCATGGCGGTAAAGATCATGAACACCGACGCCAGTTCCGTGCGGGGCCGGCCGGATGCTAACTAAGACAGTGGGATCATCTCTGCTGCCATTGTTGCTCTTGTGCGCAAGCTCGACGCGTGGAATTTCCGCGACGACGAGCTCGCAGCAGGACGAAGGGTTCGACGCCGGCCGGCAGGCATACGAAGTTAGCGATTATTCCCGAGCTGCGAAAATTCTGCAGGCCGCCGCATCGAACAATCCGCGGAACGCTGAGATCTACCTGCTGCTCGCGAAGACCTACAACGAAATGCAGCAGCACGACGCCGCGATCACCAATGCCGAAAAAGCGGTCGCGCTCGACCCGCAAAATTCCGTGTATCACGAATGGCTCGGCCGGGCCTATGGCGGCAAAGCCGAGCACGCCGGAATGTTTTCCGGCCTCTCACTGGCAAAGAAAACACGCAAGGAATTCGAGACGGCCGTGCGGCTGGACGAACGAAATTTTTCCGCCGCGCAGGCACTGGTGGAGTACGACTGCAGCGCTCCGGGAATCGCTGGTGGTGGCGAAGACAAGGCGCGGCCGGAGATCGCAAGGATCACGGCGCTCGACGTGGCGGAAGGCCATTACGCCGGCGGAAATTGCCGGCGCCAGAAGAAGGACTTCGCGGCGGCCGACGAGGAATTCACCAAATCGCTGGAGAATCATCCGAGGTCCGCGAACCTGATCTACGATATCGGCGACTACGCGGTAAAGCGTGGCCAGCCTGACCGTCTCATTGCGGTAGCAGACGAAGGCGAAAAAGCTACGCCCGCCGACCCGCGCGGAAAGTTTTACCGTGCCGTGGCTTTGGTGCTGAAGAAGGATTCCGATGGTGAAGCGGAAGTATTGTTGCGCGAATATTTGAAGGTCGCGCCGGTGCGAAACGGCTACCCTCGTCTGTGGGATGCGCATGATTGGCTGGGACGCCTGTACGAAAACCAGGGCAAGACGCAGGCTGCGATCGGTGAGTATGAAGTTGCGCTCAAGATGGAACCGAAGGACAAGAACGCCAATGAAGCGCTGAAACGGTTAAAGAAGGCGTGATGTCGTGCACCGAATCTGAATTGCCGGATGCCGCCGTGAAGCCAGATCATGTCTCCCAGAGAATGACTCCGCAGGTGCTGCCATGATGGCCGTTCGAGAGACACTATCAGTAGCCATCGACGCGCTGCGCTCCAACAAGGTCCGCGCCATGCTGACCTCGTTAGGCGTGATCATCGGAAGCGCCTCCATCGTGCTGGTCGTCAGCATAGCGCTCACCAGTCAGAAATTCGTGATCGGGCAGATTGAAGCCATCGGCTCGAATCTTGTTTGGGTCGAGCTGGTCAATGCGGGCAGCAAGGGCCAGCCGCTTAGTTACGAACTCACTGTCGATGACATGAACGCAGTAAAGGCGACTGTGCCCGGCGTAACCGAAGTTGCCGGCACGCGCGAGCTGCCCATGTCGGTCGTCGTTGGTGGGCGTGAGCGGCCCGTCAACCTGATCGGAGTGACCGACGGATACCAGGCGATCCGCAAGCTAATCATGATCCGCGGGCGGTACTTCGATGCAGCCGACATGGAAAACCGCAGCAAGGTCTGCTTGATCACCAAGCAAGTTTCGGATCGCGTGTTCGGCTTCGACAATCCCATTGGCGGAACGATTCGCATGGGTGAACTCACCTTCACCGTGATCGGCGTCTTTCGCGAACGCGTGGCCACCTTCGGCTTGTCGGAAATCAAGGATGAGTCGGTGATCATTCCATTGACGCTGATGAGGTACTACACCGGCGTTGATGTGCTGCGTGTCTTGTACGCGCAGGCGGATGGTGCGGACGACGTGCCCGCCGTGGAACGCCAGATCGCCCGGGTTCTGCACAGTCGGCATCCGGCCGCGGCAGAGTACGACGTGCAAACCCTTACCGCCATTCTCAGCGCGGCAAAAAATATCTCGCTGGCGCTGACGATCGTCCTGCTGTTGATCGCGTTTATCGCCTTGCTCATCAGCGGCATTGGAATCATGAACATCATGCTGGTCACCGTGAAAGAGCGTACGCGGGAGATCGGCATTCGCAAAGCCATCGGCGCCGCGCATCGCGAGATCATGTATCAATTTCTGTTCGAGGCATTCTTAATCAGCGGTGGAGGCGCGATTATCGGGATTTTGATCGGGCTCGCCATTCCCGTGGCGGTGCAGCCGTGGCTTCCCGGAAATTTGCGTGTACCGGTATCGACCACCAGTGTGCTGGCCGCCTTCATCGTGTCGTGCTCGACGGGTCTGCTCTTCGGTTACCTGCCGGCGAACCAAGCGGCAAGAATGCAGCCGATCGAATCGTTACGCTACGAGTAGCGCGTGGCTTTTTGAGAGCCACAACGATGGGATGAAAATGGGCTCGAGATGGCGTAGCGTTTGTACAGCTGCGTTGGCGACAGAGGCCGACTTACTCTGGTGCTGTGGATTCCGCGTGCGAGTATGGCTGGGACGCTGGGAAGCACAGCGATTGGTAGCCTCCGGAAGTTGCGGAGAGCACGCCGTCTTCTGGACGTCTGGCTTCTTGGGTTTGTTTGTGCCCGGGAAGTTTTGAGAGCGCTGGGAAACGGCTGGGCGGCAAGGTGCGCAAGGGCAATGTCTCACTCCGCCGCTGTCTGTCGCAGGCAGCCTGGGCCATCTCGATGATGGAGAATAACTACCTCTTGGCCCTGTGTCGGCGCATTGCTGTTCGGCGGGGAGCCAAACGCGCGGTCATGGCGGCAGCACATGCGCCGCTGGAGATTGTCCAGCACATGCTGAAGCATAAGGAAGACTACCGGGAACTCGGTGCAGACCACTTTGACCGGATCGACGTGAACCGAATCCGCCGATCCTTGGTCAGGCGCCTGGAACGCCTAGGCCACAAAGTGATCTTGGAGCCGTTTGCTCAGACCGCCTGAAGGTATTTTCGTAGGAGCAAGTTCGAACCCGCAAGAACGATAGCGAGGTGAGCATGAGAAAAACGCGCTGCAATCGCAAGAGAATGAGAATGCTTCGGCGCGGCCTGACGATTGTTCTTTCGTTGGCCATGACCGGTGCCACCGTTGGTGCCCAAGAGCCGCCGTCTTCGCAGGAGTCCAGCGCGAGTTCGGGCGCGCCTATTGTTCTGACGCTGAAGCGGGCCATCGAACTGGCGCTGCAAAACAGCAAGGACATCCAGTTAGCGAAACTCCAGGTCGGCCTCGCGGATCGTTCGGCGCAGGTCACGAGATCGCAGTTTCGGCCAAATCTTTACGCCGGATCGGGCGCAGGATACACCTACGGAATTCCGGAAACGCCCGGCGGCCAAGCGCCGGCGCTTTTCAGCGTGAACTACCAGGAACAAATCCTCAATGAACCATTGCGTGGACAACAGAAAGAATTCCAGGAGCAGGCGAAGTCGCAGCGGATTCTTTTGGAGGACACGCGAAACAGCGTCATCGCGCACACAGCAGCCGCATATCTGGAGCTGGGCATGGTCCGCCACTCGCTCGATCTGTTAAGAAAGGAGGAGGCCAGCGCGGACAGAATTCTGGAAGTCACGCAGCAGCGCGAAAAGGAAAATTTTGAGTTGCCGGTGGAAGTGACGCGTTCGCAACTAACGAAAGCGCGCGTGGTTCAGCGCGTATTGCAACTCGAAGGACGCCAGGACGAATTGGAAGTGTTTCTGCGAAGCCAGACGGGGCTTGCGCAGGACACGTCCATCGAGGTTACGCCGGAAGATCTGCCGGGCGAAGCCGAGCAGGAAGGCGCGAACCTGGTCGCCGTGGCCATGCAGAGCAATACTTCGTTGCTTGCCGACGAAGCGGATGTACGCGCCAAGGAATTTCGCCTGATGGGCGAAAAGCACGGCTACTATCCGACGCTCCAACTGGTTAGCGTGTACAGCGTGCTCGGCAAGTTCAACAACTACGATCAATTCTTCAAAACGTTTCAGCGGAACAATTTCAACGCCGGCGTTCAGGTAAACCTCCCGATTTTTAGCGCGCAAACCAAGGCCAACATCGCGCTGGCCGAAGTGAATTTGCGTATCGCCCAGGCCAATCTCGCGAACAAGAAAACCGAAGTAAGCGCCGCGGTGCGGCAGAAAACCAGGCATCTGCGCGAGCGCGACGCCGCCAAGGAAGTCGCGCGCCTGGAACTGCAACTCGCGCAGCAGGATGTGACCGTGCTGCAATCGCAGCTGGACGAAGGCAAAATCAACCTCCGCGAAGTCGAGCGCGCGCGCCTCGACGAAAACGAAAAGTGGATGCTGTACCTCGACGCCAATTTCCAACGCCAGCAAGCCCAGCTCGATTTGCTGCAAACCGCTGGGCAACTCGATAAGGTGTGGCAATAGAATTGACGAATGATCCGTAACCAGTGGCTGTAACGGACGATGACAGCTTGCTGTCGCTCAAGTCCAGTCACCAGCCACGGCCCTTGACCTATGCAGATCGATCAAGAAACTCTCCAAGCCTTTCTAGTCGCGGTGAAAAAGCTGGACGCCGGATTCGCAGGCTTGCCTGCGCACGTTTTGGACTCGCCGGGCGCGAATAGGCTCGCAGAAGTTTTGAACGCCACGGCTGAGCGCCTCCGCGACAACTACCCCTACTTTCATCCTCTTTACGCCGGACAGATGCTGAAGCCACCTCATCCTGTGGCGCGGCTCGCGTACGCCCTCGCCATGTGGATCAATCCCAACAACCACGCACTGGACGGCGGGCGCGCCACGTCCGCGATGGAAAAAGAAGCCGTCGCCGAAATTGCTGCAATGTTCGGGTGGACAAATTTCCTGGGACACCTCTGCGGCGGCGGCACCATGGCGAATCTCGAAGCGCTGTGGATTGCGGGCCAGCTTCAGCCCGGAAAGAAGATTCTAGCCAGCGAGCAAGCGCACTACACGCATCAGCGCATCAGCAGCGTGCTGCAGCTCGAGTTCGAGTCCGTGCCGGTGGATTCGCGCGCGCGTATGGACGTCGACGCACTGGCCAAGCGCGTGGCACGCGGAGACATCGGCACGATTGTCGCCACGATGGGCACCACTGCGACAGGTTCCGTCGATCCGCTGCCGGAAATACTTTCGCTTCGCGAGCGACACGGTTTCCGGGTGCATGCCGACGCCGCCTACGGCGGATACTTCGCGCTCGCGCAAAATCTCGCCGAGGACGCCACTGCGGCGTTCGCGCGAATCACCGAAGTCGATTCCGTTGTGATCGACCCGCACAAGCACGGGCTGCAACCCTATGGCTGCGGCTGCGTATTGTTCCGCGATCCAGCCGTCGGCCGGCTCTATAAACACGATTCGCCCTACACCTACTTCAGCTCCACCGAACTCCATTTGGGGGAAATCAGTCTGGAATGTTCGCGACCCGGCGCAGCAGCCGCTGCGCTTTGGGCCACGCAAAAACTACTTCCTCTGCAACGGGGAGGGGAATTCGCGCAGGGCCTGGAACGCGGCAGGGCCGCGGCCCTCAAGCTATACCAGGAACTCCAGGCGAGCGAAGCCTTCGTGCCAGCCTTTCCGCCCGAACTCGACATCGTGGTGTTCGCGCCACGCGCGGGCCGCGTGGAGGTGATTTCCGCGCTTTCTCACAAAATTTTCGCCGAAGCCGCCGAATGCGGATTGCACCTGGCGCTCGCCGAGTTGCCGGTGACTTTCTTCGAGAATTTGCACCCGGACGTAAAGACGGGCCGCGAGACACTAACCTCCCTCAGGTCGGTCCTAATGAAACCGGAGCATTTGGACTGGGTCGAGCGGATTTGGGGGCTCCTTCAGACTGCAGTGGCAAAATCCGCGACTACCGCGACCAGGCCTGTTTGAGCCGCTTCAGTCCGGGTTCACCCCCTGCGATTGCGATGGCGAAGTGGCTTGCAACTCCCACTTAATGCAGTATTTAACCGTTTGACCCGCAATACCGTCCGTTCGCAGAAAGCCTTGGAGGGATGCAACCAACTCCGGTAAACTAATATCTAGACTAAGGGCTCAGGGCTCGCCGAATAGCACTGGTTGGTGGACATGGGTTTGGGGCGAAGAGCTGTGGCGCAAAACGGGAACGTCTTGCACAGCTCATTTTTTCAGAAACGCTGAGGGTGAATAATGCCGGATTTTATGAAGACTTTGTTGCTGAATCCGCCGAGTTTTGACAACTTCGACGGCGGAGCAAGTTCGCGCTGGCCTGCAACGCGCGAGATCGAGTCCTACTGGTACCCGGTCTGGCTCACCTATCCCGCCGGAATGATTCCCGGCAGCCGCCTGCTCGATGCTTCTCCGCACAAGGTCAACTGGAAGCAGACCGTCGAAATCTGCAAGGACTACGAATTCCTGATTTTGTTCACATCCACGGTCGGCTTCGGCAGCGACGTAAAACTCATCCGCAAGATCAAAGAAGTGAACCCGAGCATGAAGATCGCCTTCGTCGGGCCGCACGGGCACATCAAGCCGGACGAGACGCTGATGGCCAGCGAAGACATCGACTTCGTCACCCGTGGTGAGTTCGATCATTCCGTCGTGGAATTTGCCAAGGGCAAGCCGCTAAGCGAGATTCTCGGCGTCAGCTACCGCCAAGACGGAAAGATCGTGCACACCGCGTCGCGGCCGCAGCTGCATACAGCGGAACTCGACGCGCTCCCATTTGCCACCGACATCTACAAGCGCGACCTGAAGATCGAAAACTACAGCGTCCCGTTCCTGTTACAGCCCTACGTTTCTTTCTACACCACCCGCGGTTGTCCCGCTCTGTGCACCTTCTGTATGTGGCCGCAAACAATCTCCGGTCACGCATGGCGGACGCGTTCGACCGAGAACGTGACGCGCGAAGTGGCCCAGGCGATCGAATACTTCCCACAAATGAAGGAAATCTTCTTCGACGACGACACCTTCAACATCCGCAAGGATCGTGTCCTGGATCTGTCCGCGAAATTCAAGAAGCTTAAATTCCGCTGGTCCTCGACTGCCCGCGTGCACAGCGACTATGAAACGCTGAAGGCCATGGCGGACGGAGGCGCGCGCCTGTTCATCGTCGGCTTCGAGTCCGGCGACGCCCAAATTCTGAAGAACATAAAGAAGGGCGCCACCGTCGAGATGGCGCGCTCGTTCATGAAGAACTGCCGCAAGGTCGGCATTCGCGTTCATGGCGACTTCATTATCGGTCTGCCCGGCGAGACCAAGGAAACCATCGAGAAGACCATCGAGTTTGCTAAAGAACTCGATTGCGAAACGATCCAGGTCTCTCTCGCCCACGCCATGCCCGGCACCGAACTCCACGATTCCATGTCCCAGCAAGGCTTCTTGAAGGTGGAGGCGCTCGCGGATTCCGGCGGTCACCAGCTTCCGCACATCGAGTATCCGCATCTGTCGAAGGCCGAGATGATGGGCGGCGTGAACCGCTTCTACGACGAATATTACTTCCGTCCCAAGGTCGTGTGGCGCATCGTGCGCGAAGCCCTCTGGGATTCCCACGAGCGCAAGCGTCTGTACCACGAAGCCACTTCCTTCCTGAAGCTGCGTTCGGAGCGCTGGAAGTGGGTCCGCCAAGGCGGCGACATCGACAAACCCATGATCGCCGTCCCGGGTACGTCAGCTTCCGGGAACGATTAAAACGAACACATGAAACGTGAGTTTCGGCTCCGGATCAAGACCTTCGTCATGATCTTGGTCATGGTGGTGTGTGCCAACGCCGGCGATTTGATGCTGAAGCGCGGCATGACCAAAATCGGCGCCGTCCCGCTCTCGCTCGCCGGTCTCCGGCATGCCTTCTTCCTCACCGTCACTAGCGCCACCATCTGGATCGCCATCCTCTTCCTCATTGGGTTTACCGCCAGTTACATGATGCTAATGAGTTGGGCGGACTACAGTTATGTCATGCCCGCGGGCGCATTCGGCTACGCGCTGCTGACGTTTCTTGCGGTCGTGTTCCTGCATGAAACCGTTTCGCCCCGCCGCTGGATCGGCGTCGTGTTGATCTGCGTCGGCGTCCTGGTCGTCGGCCTCACGAAGCCTCGTACCACCGAAGTCATTGCCCGGGCAGCCGCATGATTCGCAGCGCCCTGGCGTTTACCCTGTTCATTTTGTGCAGCACTGCTGGGGAAATCATCATTACGCATGCCATGAAGATCATCGGCGAGCCCGCGCGCTTGCGGCCACGCGAAGTGCTGGAATTTCTTGGGCGTGCCCTGCGAAACCCCTGGTTCTGGACTGGCCTGCCGCTGCTCGCAGCTTCCTTCTATCTGCTTCTCTTGTTGCTTTCCTGGGAGCCGATCAGCCTCGTGATTCCCGCCTCCGCCCTGAACCCCTATGTTTTCGGCACCTTAGCCGCAAAATATTTCCTCGGTGAACAAATCAGCCCAGGCCGCTGGGCCGGAGTAGCCCTGGTCTGCGCCGGCGTCGCCCTCGTAGCCGTGAGCTAGTATTCCCAATAAAATACTCTGAGCACCGGCCATCCGGCGCTTTTTGTTTCCCAAAGTTACATGAAGCCTTTCAACGTCTGTTTATACGGGATCCGCTTCGCGCGCGGAGCGCGACAATCCCTCAAGCAGCACAGGCACTCTTGCCGTGTCCCCATAAAGCCCCTTCGAAGCCAATCCGTCCGCACACCAAGCCGTCCCAGTCTTCTCGGTTCCCTGTATGCTCTGACCTCCGCGCCAAATCCTTTCTCCTGTTTCTGTTTCCACCTTTACCTTTCTCCGTTTCTGCGCCGCTGCCCCCGGGGGCACGCCAGCAGAATAAAAATCGCAGGAGGGACGGACGCGTCCATCCGTGCTTCAAGAATTTCTCCCCAAGCCCACCTGCCAGCAGTCGGGCCGCCAGCCACTACCGTCCCCTCACACGGCCACCTGGGTCCGCACGATTCGTAAACACAAACTTTCCGCCCGATCTTGCCAACTCGTAGGTAGGCCCCAATCTCTCAAGGTAAGCCCGGCGGTTGTCATCGCCGGTCACAAAGTACAACGTATTCGCTCCAATCCAGGCCCGCGCCAACTGGGCATCATCAATAAAGATGGGAGCTGCGTCGGGAAACAGCGACCCATACCAAAGTCCATTGATGCGCCCATTAAAGATCAGCATCTGCCGTCCGGTGTAGAAGTTAACTGAGGACGCGTTCGCATACTCCCCGTCGCAAACGATCTGGTCGCTGGACAGCAGCTCCCGCTGAATGGCCAAAGCCAGAGGTTTTGAGCCCAGCACCGGAGAGAAAACTCCAAGCGCCACGTGCGCGCACTCGACGAACAGACACATCATCAGCGCCAGCGCCCAGTTTGCCGCTCGCGGAAACCCGCGGCGCCGTAAAAGCCAGTTGAGCCCGCTCCCGAGCAGAAAAGCGATCGCCGTGCCCACCAGCGGTCCCCGAAACAAGCTCATCGCGCCGCCGGTAAGATCGAGGAAATGTCCCAGGGACAGGACGTAAGCGTCAGGATTCTTGTTGAGCAGGTCGGCAAGTTCCATTCCCGGCGCAGGGGCATGAGAAATCAGCGCAAGCGTGAAGGTGACCGCCGAAATGAGCAGGCCGACAACGAGAAAGACGGCCGCGGAGATCCGGCCAGAACGGGCTACGTCACTCCCGAAAGCAGACTGTGCTTCGCGCGCCAGCCAACTGCCGAGAAGGAGCGCAAGTCCTGGCAGCGCAGGCGCCAAATAATATTCCTGCCGCGTCGAAAAGCTGAAGAAAAGCAGAATGACAATCGCCCACACGAAAAACAGTAGCAGGGCGGCTTCAGGGGACTTACGGGTATCGGCGGTTCGGAGCAGTCGCAATCGGACTTGCCGAGCGGCTTGCGGCAGAAAGGCGCTCCACGGCAGCAGCCACACCAGGATCATGCCCCAGAACAGAATCAGCGGAAAAGTTCCGTAATCGGCGGGATAGCGCTTGCCCAAATAGCGGAGAAAGTGCTCGTTGACGAAATAAAACCACAGAAAGCCTTTCGCCTGACCAGCAGGCGGATTCCGGAGCGCCGCCAACACATGCCACGGAGCGGCAACAAGAAGAAAAACGAAAGTGCTGGAGATGAGGCGCATCTTCAGCAAATGGCGCAAATCGCCAACAAGCAGCAAGAAAACAAAAATAATCGCACCGGGAAAGACCAATCCGATCAATCCCTTGGTAAGCACATTCAGCGCGACGGTTACCGCCAGTGCCCAGCACGACCACAAGGACGGCTGCTGCTCTTGCCAGCCCTGCAAGAAAAAATAAAGGCCAAGCCCGATCCATAACCCGACCAGCAGGTCGGGAATCAAAATCCGTGTGAACAGATATGGACCGATCGAGGTGATGCAGACCATCCCCGACCAAAATCCAGCCTCCGCGGAAAGAAATCTGCGGCCCATTTGTACCAGGAAAAACGCCAGGCAAAGCACGCTAAGCCCCTGTGCCAAGCGAGCCGAAATCTCGCTGATGCCGAAGAAGCGAAAGCTGACGGCCATCGCCCAGTAGGGAAGCGGAGCCTTTTCAAGATAGCGGATACCGTTTTCGTGAAGAGTCACCCAATCGTGCAGGGTGAGCATTTCGCGCCCGGCTTCCGCGTGGGCGCCGTCGGCATCGTCAAAAAGTGACGGATGCGGCAGTCCCGGCACAAAAATGGCCAGCCAAAGAAGAAAAATCGCGCCGAGAGAAGGCCAGAGGCGCTGGCCGGCGGAGCCGCTCATGCCGGCAGCGGGCCTTCGCCAGAGGAAAATCGAGCGTGCGCGGAGGTCCAACTCATGCTCGAGAAAGTTTAGCACGGGCTGCAGAGTTGGCGCGTAGCACAACCGCTACAAGGCGCGGTGGCTCGACCCGCATCACGGCATCGACTATCATTTTCATAATGATCTTGAGTGGAATGCACGCAAGTTGGAGAGATGGGGTATTGATGATTGCGGCGGCGCCGCTCGCCTATTACGTTACCGCGACGCTCGCTGCGTTGCGCTTCTTTGGGCGGGAACGTGCCCGCTCGCTTCCGGTATACACGCCGCCGGTCAGTTTGTTGAAACCGGTCAAAGGCGTGGACTTCGGTTCTTACGAGAATTTCTCCAGTTTTTGCCGGCAGGATTATCCCGACTACGAGATTCTTTTTGCGGTCAACGATGATGTCGATCCTGCGATCCCATTGATCCGGCGATTGATGGCTGAATTTTCGGCCCTTCGGATCCGTTTAATCTCCGGCGCCCCGCAAGTTGGCACGAACCGCAAGGTCAACAATTTGATTGCGCTCGCGAGCGCGGCGCGGCACGAGATCCTGGTTCTGACTGATGGCGACGTGCGCGTCTCGCCGAGCTATTTGCGCGAGGTGGTCGCGCCCTTTGCAAATGCGAAGACAGGCGCGGTTACCTCATTTTACCGGGGTATCGCCGAAGAGAGCTTAGGCGCCGAACTGGAAGCCATCGGCGCGTCGAGCGACTTTTTCGCAGGCGTGCTGGTCGCGGAGTGGATGGAGGGAATGACATTCGCGTTGGGCGCCTCGATCGTTACAACCAAACAATGGGTCGCCAAAATCGGCGGGTTCGAGGCCATCGCGAACATGCACTCGGACGACTACGAACTGGGCCATCGCATCGCGAAGGCTGGCGGCCAAGTGCTGCTCTCGCGAGAGCCGGTGTGGACGATGTACCCCGCCCAGACCGCGCGCGGATTCTGGAACCATCAAGTGCGCTGGGCCCGCACAGTGCGACTGTGCCGTCCGATTTCGTATATGGGATTAATCTTCACCCACGGTCTACCGTGGGTTCTGCTTGCCTCGGCGCTGGCGCCGGCGACGTGGATAGCTGCGGTGTACCTGTTGTCTTATTTGGTCCTGCGTCTCTCGATGGCCTGGGCCGTCGGCGTCTGGGGCGTCGGCGACGGGGTGTTGCGCCGAAAGCTTTGGCTGGTTCCTCTGCGTGACGCGACCTATTTCGCCGTCTGGCTGGCCAGCTTCGCCTCCAATCGCATCCGCTGGAGTGGCGAAGAATTCACCATGCAAAAGGGCCAAATGGTTCCCGCGTCTGCGCCAAAATCTGCCGATGCAGAATCTGCCGCCGACAGGTCGCGATGAGCCGCTGGCTTCCGAAATAGCACAGGCGCTCCTGCCTGTGCCAACCACAAGCAACCGGGCAGATCCAATCCAGCGATAACGCCGGGGATAAACCCCTGCTAAGGAATTTATCTCTGTAATGAGATCGTGCAATTTCTCCCGGTTCCTGTTCAACGGGTGCTTGTTCGCATAGCAATTTCCTTGTATCCAATGATTGGTAATCTACCGCCAGAAGCCGATACTGCCGATTGCTGTCGTTTTTGTCTTGAAATCAGCTAAAATAAACGCGGCCGAGGGTTGGCGCTAATGCGTAGACAAAAGAAAGAAAGGTTTAAGGAACTCTGTGAACAAGCCGAAGTTCAGGATGACCCCGTAAGACTCGCTGACCTTGCCGACGAAATCTATGAGATGCTTGAAGCCGAAGTGGAAATTTTGAAGAAGCACTTGCTCAAACCAGCCTGAAACTCGACGGGTCAACCGAGTCTCTCGAACGATCTGCGTCTCATCCACGTTCAACGCGAACGCGCCGAGCGAGATGTGAAACTTCCGCCCCACGACACTGTCCACAATCGCAGTGCCCTTGGCGACGACTACGCGACCATCGTGGAGGCGAGCGATCGCCCTCGATCCAACTGCGGTTGTCTTACGCATAACGCGCCCTAACTGCCGCTTCGGGCTGAGCGCCCCTTGGGCTTCGGTGGACCGGGTTCATCGCCGCCTCGAAGAAATAACTTCCTTCGCATCCGTTTTTCCAGTTCGGTGAGGTCGACACTGAGTCGCGCGGACCGCTGACTCAGAGGATGAAGCTGGTCAAAGGCCAGCGCGATCATACCCTGAGGTTCTCCGTCCATCCCCGAATCGCAAAGCTTTAGATACTGACAGGCCGCGTCGAGCATTTCGCCGAGCAAGATGAGGTGGTCGGCACAACACTGAGGTCGCGGCATTTTGTAATGCTATTCTCAACCAAAGCCGCCTCAATCCATATTTAACTGTACTAGACTCCGCGATTTTCCTTAGGCGTGCTGGCTCTTTTAGCGGCGATTCCGCGTCGTCGTGGAGGAGGGCGAGGACTGTTGAGCGTATGGTCGGGGAACAGGCATGCTACGTATGGTAGTTTGGGCTTTTCTGTTGCCGAGAACTGCTGAAGGCCGTAGTTGAACTCGTCGGCGGAAGTAGATTTTGACACGTTTTTTGAAAAAGCAGAGATGAGTGCGATGTAAATGGGCAAAGCGGTGTAACGCGGGGCTTACATCCTACCTTTGTATTGAGCGGTAGAATGCTGATCGCAACGACCGTGATCACAACGACCGCTGATGGCGGGAATGACGACTTGAATCGAGCACGCTTAACCTTCACGTCTCCAAAACAACTCGGCTCCGAAATTTAGTGCGAGGGGTCTATCGGCGTGGAAATATTTCTTGTAAGCGGCAATCCAGTCGTTAGCGATATCACTCTGCGCCCTGGAGAGATCCAGTTTGCCCGCACAGACCATCTCGTGAAGGCGTTCTTCTAAAGCGTCTTTGAGGTGCGCATTCCAAATCGTGGATCCGTACGGTTCCGGCCAGAGGTTATGAATGTCCTCCGCGCCACCCAATCCAGGAGCAATCAGGAAGTCGACTTCATAGTCCGCAGCGTGAGAATTCAGGATTCCGTACTCGTGAAAAATCGCCTGACGCAATTCTGTCGGTACCTTTCGAACGACTTCCTCATGAGCCATCGAGCAAACCTCCGCTACCGAAACGCGGCGCGTGGAGCCCGGCGTGAGGTTAGGATCTGGAACGACCCCACGCACGAATGTAAGAGCCGATGAGTTTGGTGCGTGCAAGATGGTGTATCGGAGAAAAGCTGGCCAACCACCGAGATCGCCAGTAATGCTAGGGAAAGGTAAGCTGCACCCCTACTTGCGAACATGAACTGGACGAATTGCCGCCATGAACTAGCCTTAGGTTTGGATGAGAGTTCCGCGAGTCGAGCCCTTAATAGCGCACGTGGGCCAGCGATCGGTGGCAATTCGGAATCGAAAGACTGGCGGTGAGCTCGCGCGAATTCGGCGATAACCCCCTCCAATTCTGCCATTCGAGCGCGACAGTCCCAACAGGCAGTGAGGTGTACGCGAATCTGAGCGGTCCGACCCGACGGAAGTCCACCATCCGCGGACTGAAGTAGCTCTTGGTCGGTTGGATGAAATTCGGTCGGCATGGGGTCAGATCCTGTCTGCACGTACTACACGTGCGAGTGATCGCGTCAGCGATATGGATACGGCTCCCAGAGAAATACCAACCACCGCTGCTATTTCCCGGTAGCGGAGTCCCCCCGACCTCAGGCGTAAGCAACACTGGTCTTCTTCCGGGAGAGCGTAAAGCACGGCCAGTAGGCGCCTTGCTGCAATCGTCCAGTCGGAGGCCATCGTCTCGCGCGATTTCTGGTTTGCCTCGCGCTGCTTCAGAGTCAGATTGTGCGCGACTCGAAAAATCCAGCCTCGCATGTTTTGTCGGAACTTTTGCAGTTGCAGGCGCCGGAAAAGGGAAACGAACACTTCTTGGGTGACTTCTTCGGCGTCATGTACCGGCAGGCCGAACCAGAGGACATACCGGAGGAGCGGATTGCGACATTCCTCAAAGAGGTTCATGACCTCGCATTCGAGATCGGAGAGGCCAGCCGAAGACACAACGGGATCTATGGCTTGGACAATAATTTCGTCGAAGTAAACGGTTCGATGGATCGGCATCACTCCTTATTATTTATATTCCGTTAGCACAGTCTCTGTTCACAGTTTTTTTAGGATTGGCGACCTTAGTCTTCGAATGAAGCATTGGCCCGGCTACCTGATCAATCACACAAGGAAAAAAAGACTGAACAAAAGGGTGAGAAAGGGAATATCCACAGTGAAGGGCTTTGAGGGCCTGCCTTGGCCGCGCGTCAGGTCATAGGGGACAGTCCGCTCGGTGCCTTGGCAACAAGACTTCAGCTAGCGAGACCCTGCACTCCATGCGAAAACTGGTATTTTTATTCTTCTTATGCGCCTGGCCGGCCTTCTGCCAGACCAACAGCGGCGAATTGCGTCTCAGAGTAATCGATCCATCGGGCCTCGGTGTGAAAGCGGTCGTTCACATCACAAGTGAAGCAAATCAGTACCGAAGCGTTTTATCAACTAGCGATCAAGGCAGCCTGAAGGTGCACCGCCTGCCCTATGGTATTTATCAGCTCGAAATCGAGCAACCTGGTTTTGCTCCCTTCGCCGAGTCGGTCGAGATTCATTCGACGCTTCCCACGGAGCATAGGGTCCAACTCAAGCTCCCCACGGTGAATCAATCGGTAACGGTAAGCGCAGCCAGCACCTTAATCGATCCCGACCAAGCTGGCTCGGTCAGTCAGATCGGCACGGACTTCATCCAAAATCGGCTCGGCTCCGTTCCAGGTCGTTCCCTACAGGATTTGATCAATTCCCAGCCGGGCTGGCTGTATGAAGGAAATGCCGTGCTGCATCCGCGAGGTTCAGAATATCAAACGCAGTTTGTGGTCGATGGCATCCCCCTGACCGACAATCGCTCTCCGAGCTTCGGACCCGAGATTGAAGCCGACGACGTGGAATCAATGAGCATCTTTACCGCAGGCTTTCCTGCTGAATATGGCAGAAAAATGGGTGGCGTGGTCGAGTTGAACACGCTGCAAGACGCTCAGCCAGGATTTCACGGCGAAGTGGTTCTTTCCGGCGGAAGCTTTGACTCGGCCGGGGCTTTCGCAAAGGCACAGTACAGCTGGGGCAGCAATTCGTTAGGGGTCAGCGCCAGCGGCAGCATGACCGACCACTACCTGAATCCCGTGGTTCCCGAAAACTACTCGAATACCGGTACCTTAGGCGATTTCTCGATAAACTATGAGCGCGACTTGACGTCCAAGGATCGCATCCGGTTCACCGTGCGCCATGAACTCTCACGCTACGATATTCCGAACGAACTGGTGCAGCAAGCCGCAGGCCAGCTCCAGCAGGCGGATAACATCGAGACGATGGGAACTGTGTCTTACCAGCACACCTTTTCGTCAAATGCTGTGGCGGATTTTCGTGGCATGGTGCGTGATAATGCCAACGATTTCAACTCCAATCCCGAATCCACTCCCATTGAAGTTTTCCAACACAATCGCTTTCGTGAAGGATACTTCAAGGGGACCGCGACCGTCGATCATGGACGGAATGAATGGAAGTTCGGAGTGGAGTCGGACAATACCTTCCTGCACGAAAACTTCAGCTACATCATTACCGATCCAACGCAATTTGATCCCGGCACGCCCGCTGTGTTTAGTTTCCTGGCAAGCCACCCGGATCTGGAGCAATCCGCTTTCGTGCAGGATCTGATCCGCCTGGGCAATTGGACGATCAATGCCGGGCTTCGCTGGGATCACTATCAGCTTTTATTGAACCGCCAAGTGGTGCAGCCTCGCTTCGCGATTTCGCGCTACTTTCCTTCCGCAGGTGTCGTGCTGCATTTCTCGTATGACCGGATTTTTCAGACGCCATCTTTTGAAAATATCCTGCTTTCCAGCTCCACTGCCGCCACGACCCTTGACCCACTTTCCCTCCAATTGCCCGTGCAGCCTTCGCAGGGAAACTATTACGAAGTGGGCTTGACCAAGGTCTTCTTCGGGCACTTCCGGCTGGTCACGAACTATTTCCGAAGGCTTGTGAATAACTATGCCGACGACGATCAGATCGATAACACCTCAATCAGCTTTCCCATTGCGTTCCGGAAGGCAATACTCTACGGCGCAGAAGCCAAAATTGACCTTCCGGAGTGGCATCGCTTCTCTGGTTTCGTGAGCTACTCGTATATTGTCGGGAATGCTTTCAATCCTGTGACTGGCGGCCTATTCCTCGGCGACGACGCGGTGATACCACTCACCGGTCACTTCCCGGATTCACAGGACCAGCGCAACACCGTCCGCGGACGACTTCGCTATCAGGTCGCGCCACGCTTCTGGATCGCGGGCGGAATTCAGTTTGACTCCGGTCTCCCCTTCGAATTCGATGGCGACCCCTCCACCGTCCTCGCCGAATACGGCCAGCAGGTACTGAATCGCATTAACTTCAACAGGGGCCGTATCTACCCAGCTTTCCAGGTAAATGCCTCGGCTGGGGCGGATATTTACAGGTCCGAACGTCTGAAGATGCGGTTTCAGATCGACGGACAGAACTTGAACAATGTGCTCAACGTCATCGACTTCGGCGGTCTTTTCTCGGGCAACGCCATCGGCCCGTCGCGGAGCTTTGCTATGCGCCTCACGACCACTTTTTAACGGGATGGCATGAATTAAAAAGCGGGCCATGGCCAACCGCTGCTCAAACCCAGTGGTCCCAACGCGATTTGAAAGCTGCTGTGATTCGGCTAGAAGAAGGCCGGACAACGAACAGCGAAGCGCGTACGATTCCGCTGCCTGATGTCTTGCTGAAAATGCTAGCGCGAGCCAAGCCGAAAACCGGCCCGGTATTCGACACGAATCTGCAGAAACGCTGGCACAAGGTTTGCGTGGCCGCGAAGCTCGGAACTCTAGTCGATGTTGAAGGAAAAGCGGACCCACGTTACACTGGTTCGATAATTCACGATCTTCGCCGGTCGGCAATCAAGAACTTAATGAAGGCAGGCGTGAACGAGAAGGTAGCGATGAGAATTTCTGGGCACAAAACGCGCGATGTTTTTGGTCGATACCACATCGTTGATACAGAAGATGTCGTGGCAGCAATGCGCCGCGTGATCTGGTTCCCAACGGTGAAAATACGGTGAAAATCAGCCCCCACACGCATCCTCGCAAACAGCTAACCCCTTGATTTTGTTGCAACTGGGAGGTCGTCCAATTGGTAGGACTCCAGACTCTGACTCTGGCTATCCTGGTTCGAGTCCAGGCCTCCCAGCCAATCTTTTAGAATCAGTGGCTTTGAAGAACAAGCCCTCTCGGCCACCAAATCTGCCATTCGTCCTAGACAGTAGCCAAATCTGTTCGCCAGCCTCAACTCTTGGTAAGTCGCATAATCGTAGAAGTGGTTTTGGCCGGGATTCCACTTGGACGGTTTCCGCGTTTACCAAGCACCTTGCGAAAGCGCAGTGAAATCACAATAATCACTACGCATTCTATGAACCTTCCGAATCTATGGACTCTGATTAAAGCTGATCTTGCCAGAGCCCGAAAGTCCCTGCCCGATGCGGCGAGCCACAAGACACTTGCCGAATACCAGAATTTCTTAGACCACAATGAACTTGAGCTAGCTTGCGACATGCTTGAGGCGTACGCCGAAGACCACAAAGTCACCGAAGTGTTTTGGCTTGCCCTCCGCGACGCCGCAGCAAGAATGGAACTGCCTGACAGGGAACGCCGATACCAGTGGCATGCTGAACATCCCTAACCGCCTAGCTAGTGGCCATTGGTACCCAAGTTTCCGGTAACGGCGGTGGTCTCAATGGGTCGACGCAACACTTAGCTCGAACCCACCTTGCGTTGAAAACAGAAGCTAAAATCGCTCGCTAGGTTAGATCAGCTGGAACTCTACCCTGACTAGGTTTTAACCGAG
>Ga0182018_10000558_pt1 | contig 47521 bp, 42 predicted proteins | sample 812P2MmetaG_FD_120490 | JGI IMG/M metagenome (GOLD analysis project Ga0182018, IMG submission 120490) | Permafrost microbial communities from Stordalen Mire, Sweden - 812P2M metaG | ecosystem: Environmental > Terrestrial > Soil > Wetlands > Permafrost | place: Sweden: Stordalen | collected... | reverse complement strand
CGGCTGGTTGTAAATGATGGTCGGATGACAACGGACGACTACGCGAATGCTGTTGCAGCGGTCCGTTTAGCAGAAACAGTACCCCCGCCATCGGCAGAACAGTGAAACACCATATGTTGAGGCCACCTGAGTGAAGCAGATAGCTACCTGCCACGATTGTGATTTGAATCGCTGGAGCCCTGCATATCGAAACCTACTTCCTATGCTTGGTAACCCTGAAGGGGGCTCACACAAATCGTCATACGGCTCAGCGGAGAGTGACCGCACTTTCCTCGAAGCATCACCTAAGCTAAGCGATGACGCTCCACCTTGCGCCTCAAAGAGGTCCAGAAGTGATTTCCTTGAATGGTTTTGTGAAGCCAGTCTCGGGTCTGTTTCTGGAAGGGCGGAGGCTGCTGGCGGCTCCAAGCCGAAATGAGTATCGTCCATTGCCCATCGTGACATTTCACCCTCGAATTCACGTGCGCCCATATGGCCTGCTCTTGTTCAGGGATCGATTGAGGGGCATCAATGCTCTTCCTTGGCCAGTCGTGATGATCGACAGATTCACGCTCACAAAGTCTCACAAGGCAAAGCGCGGTGCATAATGGACCACCAACTAAGGCAACGTGATCATTTGCCGCTTCCTTAAGTCCGTCTCCGGCTGCGTGAACAGGAATGGATTCTCTACCCGCTCCCGAGCAGGTGGAACTTTTGTCAGCCCAGGAGCGATACTGGAGGTTGTCTTTGGTTTCCGACCTTCGGCACCCGCGCCTCGCAAAAGATTCCCCCCCTGCAATCCGCCCACAGGTCGCCTCATTCCAGAAGATTTCAACACGGTGCCACCCCCAATGCCAGTGCCTCTTGAAGGCTGGCTTGAGAACCCGCGGAAGTTGTGGGGAGAGCTGAGCGGCGTGCTCCTGCTGAGGTTCGACGGTTGTGAGTGATGGAGCCCCGACGCAATATCGGAAGAAGGCAAAGATGAGCTCGCATCGGGAACCAGTGTCTGCATCGTCCGATGGTTAATACTGCGCGTTGATGCGAAGGTTGAACCGTCAGTCCATACTCCACCTGTCTGCACGCCCGTTCCGAAGCTACCCTGCCCTGCTGCCCACTTGGAAGGCCCGCCGATCACCGATGACCGTGGCTCAACCTTTGAGCCAGAGTTTGGGGCGATCGCCCCAAAGTGAGAGGACACGGACTGCTGGGCGCTCAAATGATCAAGGCGAATTACACTCACCGCGATGAGGATGGCAAAGGCGAAAAGGCTTGTGACTTTCTTAGATCTCATCGAATGCTGCCCTCTTGAGTTAAGGAAGGGGACGCGGATGCTGCGACAGAAAGAAGGCTCCGTTCGAGATGGCCCAGGATGCGAGCGGATGACCACCTCCATGAGGCATACTCCTTTGCATTCTCGTGATACTTTTGCCGGTCTTCTCCGCGAAGCTCCAGAATTGCCTCGAGCAGGGCCCCGCCGTCTTCGGGCGTAACGATTTTGCCTGCTCCCGAATCGCGAACAGTTTGCGCGATCTCGCTCTCGGGGTTCACCGATGCGATGACCGGGCGTCCCGCAGCCAGGTAGGTCACAACCTTCGATGGAAATGCAATTTCGGAAACCGACTTTTGCTGCGCAAGGATACAGACATCGCTGGCGGCCAACAACCCCCGGAACTCTTCAGCTTCGAGCACCGGCAGAAAGGTCATATTCTGAAGGCCCAATTCAGCGACCCGCCGTTGGATCCTTCCACGAACAGCGCCATCCCCGACGAATAGAAACTGTATGGATTCCTCTGCTTTATTCAGGACAGCGGCATCCACGATGACATCCAATCCCTGCTTGACCCCCATGTTGCCGCTGTGGGTGACGAGAAACTTGTTCTCGAGGCCAAAGTGCTTTCTAAAAAGTGATCCTTCGCTTGGGTGAATGTCGAACAAGGAATCGTCCGCACGAGCCTCGAGGAGTTCAACCTTGTCTGGCGAAATACCCTTGTCTATGATCCGTTGGCGCATTCCGCTAGTCAGAGTGGTAACCAACGCAGCGTAGTGATAGGCTGCTTTCTCCACCTTGTAAAGGAATCTCAGCGCCCAAGAGGGAAGCATGTTGAGTTCCGCAGCGGAGTCGGGTTGCAGATCTTCCACATCGAAGACAAATGGAACGCGCCACATCCGGCTCAGCAGAACGGCGCTTACAGCCAACCCTAAAGGCGGAGAGACGACGAGCAACAAATCGGGCCGCCGCCGAGCAACCGCCCTTACAAAGGAGGAGATTATAAAACTGGCTTCATGAAGAACCCGCTTCAGAGAAGTCGCAGTTTTTGGAATATAAGTATAGCTGCGCACGACCCGAACTCCGTTTCGTTCCTCGCTCATAGCAAGCTTGCCCGAATAAGCGGCCGGGACCTCCCATTCCGGGTAGTAGGGAAAGGTGGTACACACCTCAACTTCGTGACCCGCAGCTGCGAGGTACTCGGCCCTATATGTCGTGAACGCACCGATTCCCGTGACTTCGGGCCAATAATTAATGCTTAGAATCAGGACCTTCATCGGCAAACCTTCCAACCATTCAGTCTACACTGCTCAATACGACGCGATTAGAGACGGGCCAGCCGCCTAAACGATGGAATCCTGATTGACGAGAACCCGTCGACGGCGCAAAGGTAGTCCTCGCGTCCATTCCGGGAGCTGCAACGATTGATTAAGAATGAACAGTCAATTCTTCCCGTGGATTTGTTGCACGCCCACTCTCGCAGCAGGGCAACGAGGTCCTGAAGTTTGGACAACACCGCCGGCACTCTTCACCACCAATCGTTCCGAAATGGCCACATCGAATGTCTCCAGGGGTAAGGTCACTCATATCCCGAGCTGAGCGGCACACACCGTAATGCGATGTGGAACCGTTATCTCACGCGGTCCTTTAACCGAAGGATTGGTGACTCGAAGAGCTTAAACGAAAGTGCCGCAACGAAGACAGTCAACGTCACACGCAATGGAATCGCGAGAATCCACCTCTGCTCAATCGCTCCCATAAACCGGTTGTGATCCAGGCGCGCGAGAAAGGAGAATAGGCCAGCATGTAGAAGATAGATTCCGTAGCTAATCTTGCCAATGTATCGGACTGGGCCGAGGCTGAAAACCCGTCCGAGAAATGACGATCCCCCGGTGATAAGGAATAGAAGCAAACCTGTGAAAGAAACTGCGAGCGTCGAGAATCCGAAAATGACGTTATGCCCTTCCGTAGCATCCCAACCGTTCCAGTAGCCCAAGACAGAGGCTGAGATTCCGACTGCCAGGCAAGTGTAGGCCAATCGGAGAAGTGTCCTGGGGCGGATGGAGTTGGAGGAAATCAACAGGGCGGCGAAGCTGCCTGCGACCAGGCCGTCAAGGTGAAACTGCGTTTCGGTATAGAGCTGCTTAAAGGTAAAAGCATGATGCAATCCCCAGAAGCGGATAAAAGGAAGGGAGAGAAAGATTGCCGGCAGCACCCACGCAAGTGCCCTTCGCGGCAACAGGAAAATGAGAAAGGGCCACACAAGATAGAAGTGTTCCTCGATGCACAGGGACCATGTCGGCCCAACCGAACGAGCAATAAACTCAGGAGCAAAGTTCTGCAGAAAGAAGAAATATTGCAGCCAGTTGATTTTCATCCCTGCGGGGTCATGCCATATGGTGAAGTAGGCTGCGAGCACTATCACAAAGTAGAGCGGCCAGATCCTCAGTACGCGGCGCAACATGAACACGCCGAAAGCGCGGGGTCCTGGCTTATAGGAGAGCAGAATTATCGTGATGAGAAACCCGGACAAAACGAAGAAGGCATCAACCCCGATCCACCCAAGGGCACAGACATATGCCAATGGGGCGGGAAGGCTCAGGTCGCTCATGTGATTCATGAGGACAAGGAACACAGCTGCCGCCCGCAGTCCATCGAGTTGCGGGTAGTAGTGCTGCCCACGACCCGCTGGCGACATTGTAGCTCTCAATCCGTACTTTTCGTCGGTGGAGGAAGGCATGAACAGGCCGAACAGCTTTCCGTCGATGAAGGCTGCCCAGGATAACTTGTTCTAGTTATCTTCGGCAGGCGTTGAAATGGAATTCGTACGCGTCTGCAACAACATCAGGACTAAACTGCCTCAGATGGGCTTCAGCCTTCGATCGGTAGTAGTCAAGCCGCTCGGGTGCATCCAGCAAATTGAGTAGCGCGTGTGCCAACTCATGCGAGTTCCCTTCTTCAAACAACAGACCCGCCTCGCCGACCGCATCCGGAAGTCCCCCCTGCCTGCTCGCCACTGGGACGGAACCACATGCGATTCCCTCAAGAGTGACGACGGACAAAGCCTCTGGCGGCCGAGAATGCGAAGGGATCACGAGGATCTTGTGCTGATTCATGAGTGTGGCCAGCTCAGCCCCCTGCTTGCTCCCGACAAAACGGACCTTCCAATCGATGTCAAGTTTCTTCGCAAGTTCGCGCAATGGGCCCGATTCCGGGCCGTCTCCCACAATCATAAGAGACGACTCCGGGCGATGCTCCAATATGTAAGGAAATGCGCAAAGAAGGGTTTCCGCTCCTTTGGCGGGAACTAGACGGCCCACAAAAAGCATATCGTCATTGCGATCAACTTCGGGCATTCTTCGGAACACAGTGCTAGCGTACGGATTGGGAATAATCCTTGATCGCACCTCAATCGTTCTCGCAAGATATGCACTGACCGACAGACAATAAGGACGCCACAACAGCCACCGCTTCAGGCGGTCCTGCCAGGCCAAGCGACCCTCTGGGCGAGCCAGCGGGGTGTGATGCACGAGAATAAACGGCTTGGTTGGGAAAAACAGCCAAAGCGGCCAGCTAATCCTGAGCGAGAGGTTACTTTGTAGCACGATGTCAGCTCGCCAAATCTCACTTATCAATGAATTCCAACTTGGATTCCGCACCACGCGAAAGGGTTCAGAGGACGCGGTTCCGCTCGCGGAAATGCACGTGATTACGGTCACTTCGTAGCCGCGGTGTGAAAAGGTGCGCGCAAGAAGATCGCTCACCGTTTCTATCCCTCCGATGCTGGGCGCGAAGGCGTAAGAGAGAATCAGTAGTCGTTGCCGCACCTTATCCAAGCATCCTCCCTACTGCCAGTTGCTCTCGTGAGATCGAGTGCGTCGACAAACTGCGCCCTTCGGGAATGGCATTCAGTCTGAAGCACCCCATGAATGTGAAATCCATGTTAGCTTGCTGCACTCAGGGACCGCGTCGATTCAGTCTTTCTGGGATTCCTCTCTCATCTTGCGCAGTCCAATCACCTTCGCCGGGGTTCCGACGGCAATTGTGCCTGGCGATATATCCCGAAAGACCGAACTACGCGCCCCAACGACAGCCCCATGTCCGATTCTGACCCCGGGAGCAACAAACACGTCCGTGGCCACCCACACCTCTGATTCTATAAGAATCTTCTTGGCTATCAGGTCGAAAGCAGGGCTTAGGTAGTCGTGGGAGCCTGCGCATAGATAGGACCGCTGCGATATCACCGAGCAGTCTCCAATCTCGATCTCTCCATAAGTGTAAAGCTGGACTTCCTCGCCGATGTGGCAATAGTTTCCGATTGTCAACTTCCATGGATAAGGAGTCTTTACCGACTCTCTAATGATTGCACCCTTACCAATCCGCGCCCCAAACAGTCTAAGCAGCCATCTCCTCCACCCGTACATCACTTGCGGCGACAGGGCGAAGAGCGTCGCCTGAACAATCCACCACAGCTGCACATAAACCTTGGAGCGGCCCCGGAACCCAGGCGGCACTCGGAATTGCTCCATCCGCTGATATCTTCGCATATTCATTGAGACTCATTGAAGAGGAGTACCTCAACACCGCTCATCCGTTCCCACTGCTTTGTCGACGATCAAGGATGAGCCAGTAGGGGGCCGTCGGCTCTCCCAAATAAATCAGAACTGAAAATAGATGAAATCGGTGTGCCCGAACACTCCGAAGAACACAATACTGAAAGCGCATCCATAATAACAAGCCCACCGGACCGGAGCGCAGGACCAGATCCCTGGCGTACGGTGGGGGTGCATGATCCACCATTCAACTGCAAACATTGTAACAATGAAGAGGGCCAGGAACGGTGTATTTGCACGAGGAATTCCTCCCAACGCGAGAGTAAACGAGTTGAAGGGAGGCAAGATACTAAGATGAGTGACAACGTACCATGCAGAATGGATATCCTTGGCCCGAAAGGCGATCCAGGCAACGGTGACTATGGTAAAGGTCGACAGCCACTGAAGGGTCGCACGGCTCTTCGGCATTCTATCGAGAGCTAGGACCCTGATTGCTCTTGCGCGGGCGCTTGAGGTCAACTGAGACAATACCAGAAGTGATCCATGCAGTCCGCCCCAAATGACGAAAGTCCAGTTGGCACCGTGCCAGAGACCACTAATCAGAAACGTAACGAGCAGATTGATGTAATGCCGTGGAACTGCAACCCTGTTCCCCCCAAGGGGAATATACATGTAGTCGCGAAACCAGGTTGACAGTGAGATATGCCATCGATGCCAGAACTCTCCGATTGAACGGCTGAAATAGGGCTGCAGGAAATTCACTCTCAATTCGTACCCCATCATTCTGGCTACACCCAGCGCGATATCCGAGTATCCCGAAAAATCGCAATAAATCTGCAAAGAAAATGCGAGCGTCGCCACCGTGAGTTCGGCGCCCGAGAAGCCTCTTGGATTGGCATAGACAAGATTAACGAAGCCAGCAAGTGCGTCTGCGATCACCATTTTCTTAAAGAGTCCCCACAGTGCCAACTTGATGCCAGAACGAACTCGACCAGGGCGAAATGTGGGATCATGATGAAATTGCGGCAAAAGCTGGTTTGGTCTTTCGATCGGCCCCGCTACCATCTGCGGAAAGAATGCTACATAGAGCGCGTAGTTGAGAAGGCTCCTCTCCGCAGCCGCCCTCTTCTTGTAGACGTCGATCGTATAGCTCATTGCCTGAAACGTATGAAACGATAGACCCACAGGAAGAATCACATGAAGCAGAGGCGGATCGCTGTTGAGTCCAACAGAGTGGAGCAGCTGCGCAGTAGATGTGCTAAGGAAATTGAAATACTTAAAGATAACCAACAGCCCGAGGTTGCAGAATATGCTCAGACCCAGAAAAGTTGCCCTGAGGCGCGGTAGCTTGCTTCTTTCGATCAGTCGACCGGCAGCAAAATCAATGAGCGTGATGACCCAGATCACGAGAATGTACTTCGTGCTCCAGCACATGTAGAAGTAGTAGCTAGCGCCAAGGAGAAGAACCTTCCGCGGCACCCCACTCAGAGCCTGAAACAGAGCCCATGTAACAATAAAAAACGTGACAAACTGAAAGCTGTTAAAAAGCATCGCTAGCGTACCAGCATTTCTTTGGCGAGGAGCTGATAGATGGCCAGCGTATAGGCCTTAGCGCCTTCCTGGTTGAGGTGCACTGAGTCGGAGAACATCCGATTGGGGAAAAGATAGTAATCCGGCCCGAGTAACTTGCAGGAAGAATGAAGACGGAGAAGTTCGGCAAACGGTAGGTCTACTCCGGGCGCGGGCGCCCATTCTCCCTGTCGCGCATAGGTAGGAACATAATAGCACTCGATGTTATTGGCTTTGACGAGCCCGTTTAGCTTATCGAGCTCTGAGCTGCTTGCGTCAGCGGTGCGCGCAACTACGGTATATGGATGATCAGAGCCAAGATGAAAATCATCCGGCAGGTTGTTGTGCGGGTAATGGCTCTGCTCGGAGATAAAATAGTATCCGCGATCCTCTAGCATCCTGGCATCATTCGAGTGAGACTCGATGTAATACTGTCTAGGCCCACCATGGTCCTTTGATGTAACGAGGAAGCTAAAAGAGTCTCGAACCAGGAACCTGAAAGGAAAAAGGCGGTCAGCGATTTCGTGATCGTCCGGAAGCAGTTGGAAGACGTTGAGATTCTCATGCTTCGATTCCCACGGCAGGGTGATAAGAAGGATACTCGGAACGCCGGATTCTCTTTTCGTCATTTGCTCCAGCTGCGGCACGAAGGAACCCCGTGCGGGGTATCCGGAATTGTAGGAGTAGTAGTTGAGTCCGTCCACGGCCGAGAGGCGATCAAAATATGAAGGAACAAAGCCAGCGAGTACCTTGCTGTCGCCAAAGATGAGCACCCTGTGGCCCTTGCTGCTCTCGGGAAAAACGGCACCATAGGCTTCCTGATTTATCTTGGAGCGGTAGATCACCTCAGCTCCAGAGCTGAGGTAGGGAAAACCTCGGAACAAAGCGTAGAAACATATCCAAAGGGCCGCAAAGACAAAGAAGGCGCGTGCCGCGAGCCATGCTGCGCTCAGTACCTCGTTCCTGCATGCTTTCATTGCGTCTCGGGAAGGTTCAGGATTCTTCACAGATGGCCCTTCGTGGTTCATCATGATTTCTTGAGAGACCTCACCACAAGCGCAACAGGTCCAAGCGAAGCAGTTCCAGTGGCTTGTCAAAAGCTTGTCAAAAGGGCGCGAATGGAGGCCACTTTAAACTGTTTTACGCCGGACAGTAACCGCACGCACTTACTTTTCCTTTAAGGGTTGTCCACTAAATTGGACCCTAGACGACACCTTTAGGCTCCTGCTGCAGGGTTCTCTTCGCATCCAGCCACTGAGAAAAATTGGGGCGAGCGGCCGCGGCGGTCTTATGGTTTGCGAAAATGGGTAATCGGATCTCGGCCGATTGCGCGAATGTCGGGTTCAACCACTTCGAAACCTGCGTTCAAGATGGCTCTGCAGGCATCCTGGACCCCCCAGTGATACCAGCTTGTTCGGCCAGAAGCATCTGTCAAGTTGTGCGCTCTCGCCTTAGAAACTCGTTCCAAATCCACCTTTGAGCGAAACGAATGCCACATCGCGGAGTATGTCCACTTCACCGGCATCCAGACTTTGCGTGTCTGATGATCAAAAAACCGCTTCAGGGAAGTTGAATCGGCGTTATCCAAGCAATGGTTGTACTTGTCAAAATCGGCATACATCAGGAAGCCGTTTGCCTGGGTCTTCATCTTTCGCGAGAGAGATTGGATATAACTCTCGCACATTTCCGGGCGCAGATGACAGAAGACTCCGAAAGAGAAAAGAAAGTCGATCGAGACGTCTGGGATATCGCTCAATTCGAAGTTCTCGGCCACAAGATAAGAGACCCGCTCGTCCCGCCCGACATAATCCCAGAAGTGAGTATGCTCGGCTGGCGCCACGTCCACCGCATAAAGCCGCGCACAATGGCGCGAAAGAATGGCTCTTGACCATGCTCCTCGCCCGGGGCCGATTTCAAGCGCCACAGTTTTCGGTCCAACATAGGGGCGGATACAGGCAAGATAGACTGTGTAAAGGGAACTGCTGTAGCCATAGACACCATATGTAGATTCGGCCATCGGATCGAGAGGGTCACCTTCGTAATAACCACCCTCCCATGCTTCCGAAAACTCTTTACGAAACTCTTGTGATGCCATGTGCAGATTTTACCATCCGCCAAAAGCCGCGCGGAAGCGCCGTCTTAGCGCTCGAAGGGCATCAGAATCCTATCGTAGTAGACCAGTTTAGCCAGATACTCTCCGGTGTCGGGTCGAACGTGAACAACCCCATCTTGGATTGGAATCTGATCCAGCATCTTCATTTGGCCTTGAGCGTCGGACTTTCTCTTTGCCCCTCCAGAGGATGGGGAGCGACGTCAAGGGCGTCCTGCCTGCCAGGTGTCGCCGGTGGGGCGAGTTTGTGCCCAAGTCTGATTAGCGGTCGTTCCAAGAAATGATAGCTGGCAATCGCAACGGCTGCAGTGGCAACGAACCGTAGAGGTGTTCGCTCCAGAATTCCAAGCGGGTACCCATGAGCTGTGTAAGAGTGGCTTATGAAGAACAGTTGCTGCCACAAATAGACGCTATAGGAAATACGTCCAAGATACCTGATTGGCGCCAACTCCAAGACCAGGGCCGCAAACCCAGTTGGGTTAAGTACGGTTCCGAGGATGGTCAACGGAAGCAGCAGCGCAACGAGAGTCGACTCCCAAGCCACACCCTCCCAATTGGTAATCAGGACGATCGCTGAAATCAATAGCAAGGGCCAGAACCTCAGCCATTTCCTCGCCCTCTCACGGATTCTTCCCGAATCAATCAGGACTGCATAGATCGCGGGGACAATGAGCCCATCTAATCGAATATCAGTATGAAACAATATATGGTCCCAAGGCCGGAATTCCAATTGACGCATCCGGTGGTACTCAATGAAGAGTGTGAGCCCAACCAGGACAGGTAGTCGCCAGCGCCTTTGAGTAAGCACAAGTACGGCCGGAAGGATAAGGTAGAAGTGCTCTTCCACAGCCAGGGACCAGAAGTGACCCGTAAAATAGGAGTCCGGCCCCGCGGCTCCTAGCAGCGAAGTATAGTTGCGAAAGAAGAATACGGATCCGAACCATTCTTGCAACCCAATATGAAGCACTCCTGTCGCACTCAGAATCCCGATGACAGCAAGATAAACAAGCGCGGGCGGCAGGATTCGAAATGCGCGGCGGATGTAGAACTTCCGGAGGGAGATGCGGCCGAAGACCTGCTCTTCTTCAAGCAGCCTGCCGCAGATAAGCAGACCGCTGATTGCAAAAAACAGATCAACCCCGCTCCTGCCGTGATCATGCAACCACCGGAAACTCAAAGTCCCGAGAGTGTAGAGCCGGTCGTGCTCAAAAATGACCCCAAGGATGGCAACGGCTCTCCAGCCGTCAAGCGTGGGGAGATAGCCCTTTGACTTTGCAACCTGCAACGCCTGAGATTCAACTTCTGATTTTGCCTGCGAGGTCAAAGCTTGCTCCACATTCGACACTTTTCTCAACGTAACCCTTGGAGTCGGCTCGGCGAAAGGTTGCGGCGACCCGTCTCCAGGGGCTCTTAGTGGAATCTCTTATACAAATGACCATCTACGCGAGTAGACCATCCATCCTCGCTTTGACGTTCTACTGAGAAGTCGGCTGGGATCTTGTGTAGCTAGGTAGTTAGGTGAGTCATTCACAATAACTGGCTCATACGGTGTCTTGATCGACGCCGCAATCGGCCCAAATAATCTGCCATCAATACGATAGATTGCGTAGCCATTGTCTTCAAGGAGCTGGGTAACTGGCGTCGGCAAGGTTCGGTGTTCTTCGAAAAGGATGTCGCGAATACTCCCTGATGCCAAAAGGGCCTGAGCTCCGATCAAGACCTCCAATTCGTGCCCTTCAACATCGATCTTTAGAAACCCTATCTTCTTACCCTCCCCCAATACCGTGTCCAGGGTCGTTAATCTCACATCAATGCTATGGCCATTCGAGGCAACCTGGGTAGCGCCGGCTAGCGATGAGACCCCGTGATTCTCTTCGAAGGAGGGCGGAACCATGAGCTGGGCGGTCCCGACATTGTCACTCAGTGCCAGGTTTTGAGCCACAATTTGCGCCGTCTTCGGATTCTGCGTCCAAAGACCGATGTTGTATTGCAACTCGCTGAAAAGTACAGGATGGGGTTCAAAGGCTAATACTTTGCCGGTTGGTCCTGCCCGCATCGCCATGATGCTGGTCATGTGGCCTATATTGGCACCAACGTCCACAACGAGCTCTCCAGGATCGATCAGACGGCTGATGCATTCGCTTGCCGGGAGCTCGTGGATCCCCAACCGTCGAATTCCAGATCCCACAGTCTCCCGAGGTTGCACTCTTATTGACAGACCCCATGGCAGGCGTACTGTGTCGTATCCGACGGACTTTGGCCTAAGTTCGTGGAGCAAGCGACGCAGGATTTGCTTGGGACGAAATAGGTATTCGGGTCGCTTCAGCCATGCTACAAGGTCCATTGTTTTCCCTTTTCAAAGCGCGCCTGCTGAAAGTAGCAAGTTTCGAATCGAGATCTCCGACTCATTTACCGGACTCACGAGGTTCAAGCGGTTGGTCTTGGCTAATCCTCTCCTTCTACCCGTGGAAATCAACTGGTCAGACGCAAGCCAAACGAAAGCGCCAAACTCATTCTGGATCTCTTGATCCGGATCATTATCGCTTACATCTTCTTGTTAGAATCGCCCGCTGGTGCGCTCAGGCACCTGAGCCCGAGGATGCGCGCACCAGATTTGCGTTCGTGGACAGTGCGGCTCTTGACAAACTCGGGGATCGATTCAGTGCCGCAAGAGTGAAAGCGACGCTCACGACCGTAAACCCTTGTGTTGTCGGCTGCTCGAGAATTCCCGTTATCACACAGGTAAACATGAGCGGCACCAGGAACAAGGCAAGTGGTTCATGCTCGCGGACTCTCGAAAAGGCCTTTGCTGAAATCATTATGGCGAGGAGAATTCGAAAGAGCATGAAGCCAATGCCGAATGGACCGCCAAATTCAAAGATAATCCGGGCGAACTCTCCTTCACCCGCGAGAAACTGCGGGGTGCCAGTCAAGAGCTTCGCAGAGGCGTTACTACCAACACCAATGCCGTTGCCAAACAGATCTGTTGACGAGATGCTGTCTTCCACCGCCAGCAGGATAGGAAGTCCCACACGCGAGTTCAGCGTTCCCGTCGTTCCTCCTTCACTTGCCGATGCCAAAGTGAACCGTTCCATGAAGGTACTCGTCGCCTCAGAAAACAAAGGCAGTTGGGAAACGGCCAGGACCATGACAAGGACCGTTCCGATCACTTTCAACGAGGACACCAGCTGAGTTACGCCAAACATCGCTGCGATCGCAACAACCGCGAGGACTTCCGAAAGCGAGAGGATCATCCCGCGGCTTCCCGTAACTGGGACTGCAAGGATCAGGGCGCTCGATGCTGCCCATAACAGCCATCTACTCGCGAATTTGTCGTCGACAAAACCATAAAAGATAAAAGCCGCCGCCAAGGGCATATAAAGCGCTGGACCTGTGACAAAGCTGAAGGTTGCCGATGCTCTTACGTGGCCAGCAGCATAGCTTATCTGTTCCATGCCCGCGTAGGAGCCCGCATTCAGGAACGAACTGGGTGGGGAAGAGTATTGCGCGACCTCCAGAGCCACCAATGGCAGCAGCAGCCACAACGTGCACAGCCCGAACTTGCGCAAGTCCTCCCTGCTAAGGTTCTCTCCCATTACGAAGGCAACTGGAAACGGGAGCAGGTAGGAACGCAATCCATACAGCGCAACAAACCATGGATTCTCGCCCACAACCAACTGGACAAAGCATAATGCCAGCATCCCGACCGCTAGAATCCCGATCACCCCCGACCACTGTCTTGGCCATTTGTGAGTGCGATAGGCTTCCCAGATGATGAGCAATGCCACCGGATCCCGAACCAGCAAGAGAGGCGCCGAAAGTTGCGGAAGAATCCATTTGCGAAGAGCACCTTCGAAAATCAGCAGCAAGAAATACACCCAAAAGAGTCGCTTGAGGAAAGGCATCGGCGTAGCCTTCCTGGCGCCAATCTTCCATCTTGCTACCCGCATGTCACAGACCTCACTGCTTCCGCCCAGCTGTCGCGATACGTCTTCCAGTGCTTTTCTGCAGCGGTAGCGTGCGCGTTGCGCGACATTTCAGCCAATAGTTGACGGTCTCGGTCTAGCTCATTCAACCGGTCGGCAATTGCGTCCGACCGGCAGATCGGAACAACGAACCCTTCGCGGCCGTCTCTTACAAACTCCTGAGAACCCGTGTTCGGAGTTACGATTACCGGTAGTCCGCATGCCAGGGCCTCCAGCACAACCAACGCGCAGCCTTCCGCAAGGGATGGAAGAACAAGGACATCCGATTGCTCCATTAAATCCATGACCTCTGAATGTGGCAAGGCCTCATACCACTGCCATCGAGAGCACGCTGCATCAACACGCGGGTTGGCGCTGAAACGCTTTCCAACGAGCGTGAGTTCAACTCGTGAACCAAGTAGATCGATAGCATCGAGTAGGTATCCAATACCCTTGCGCTGGATCAACGACCCGGCAAAAAGAACCTTCAAAGGGCGACTCGAGTCGCGTGAGACTGGCTTTCTGGGTCTCAGCGGCGGCGCTCCATAGCTGATCACTCGAATCTTATCATCCGGCACATATCCTGAGAGGGTCCCGCGAACATGTTGGCTCGGTACGAAGACCGCGTCCGCAAGAAAAAGCTCTTCGTCCTTCCACTCCATGTGGCGAGTCGAATCCTGCAGCTTTGGCAGAAGTCCGGCGAACTCAGGGTTGCGCTCCGCCTCTTCCGCCAGGAGTTTGTACTCCCAATACCAATGGCTGCTTGGCAGTTCATACAAGGTGGTAATGCCCAGACGCTTGGCCTTGCGAAAGGTCTGAAGCGCGCCGCCTTCATGCGCGTAGACCGCTTCCAATTCAACTTCCGGAATCCGTCGTGCTACCCGGGAGTCAAATTGGCGGTACATGCCGATGACCGAGAATGGACGCTCGCCAGAGCAGAGTATCCTTCCGAACGGCGAGGACATGGCGCTCAGCCGTACCATTTCTCGCCAGGGCACGCACCTCACTCGCTCTTTAGGAGCTTCATCGAACGCACGCCTCGCAAACTTTCTCCGCATACCAACCGGTAGAAGCCTGTTCCATGGCGACTTTGGGTCCCATGTGATAGCCGTCCAGAATTCAACAAGCATTTCATGCTCAACGAGGCTGCGTAGGGCGTTCCGGACATTCTGATTCCCGGTTGGGTGCGACATGAGAACTGAAGGCATATAGCGGGGCGCCCCAATCCGCTGAACCGTTCCCCCAACAAAACGCATCTCGGACCTATCTCTCCGCAAAGGCGGCGATTGCCGGCGCAATCGCTCCTGCCTCGGGCGAAGAATTAAACAATAGATGCGCGTAAGTCCCTGCGTGGATATGGAGCCGATGTCCCGAGTACCAGCGCCATGCCGAGGCGGAACAGCGCTCTAATCCGGAGTCCAAGGCAGCCTTCGCGGTGCGCGGACTCACAACTTGAACGCCGTCACTCAGTCCATCGATTTCTCCGGAAAATGACTCTGCAAGGACAGGAATCGTACCAAGGGCGCAGAAACATGCCAGGATCGACGACTTTGCCAGACAGAAGGGGGCGTTGGGAACGAACCCGAACATGGTCCGGGCAAGAACAATGGCGATTTCCTCCGCGGACAGAACTCCCATCCGCTTAACCGGAACCCCTCTCAGCCCAGAAGGAGCTTCAAATTCCGGGCCGATGTCCAAGATCTCCACGACTCCAAGTGTCGCTAACATGCTCTCCAGGTGCGCAAGACGCTGATAGGATCTTTTCCTGGTGCCGGGAAGGCCAAACACGGCGACGACCGGTCGTCTGGCGCTCATTGGCGCTAGCTCCCGCTTCTCTCCGACGTTTGAAAATACAGGCAGCCTTTTCAGCGGGGTCACGACTCCACTCAATGCTTTCCGTTCCAGCCAGTCCGCATGATAGTTCAGGTTTGTAACGACAAGATCACATCCTCTTGCAATCCTGCGGGCCACGCTTTTCTGACGTTGCGTGTGCCAGAATGCGGACCGCCACGGCATCCCCACCGCATATAGTTCATGAAAGTAGGTCCCGATACGGAATTGCCCGCTTCTTCGAACGCGCTCAATCCCATCGGCAAGCAACTTTGGAGCTCCATCTGCTGAGTACCCATATCCGCTGTAATGGACAAGAATGGCCCCCGGCTTGCCTTCGCTCAACGAAATGCAAGACTCGAGAAGGTGAGCCGGGTCGCAGTGAATTTGAGGAAAATGAGAAACACACTCCTCGGCCGAATTCAGAATGACAAACCCTGTGTCGATCCCAAACGCAGATTCTAATTCCCGCGCTAGCAGTAGTGCTTGATCGCTTACGCCACATCGGGATGGCTTTAGCTGGGCTACAACCTGAATGAGACGCAAACTCGATGTGTTCATAGGATTGTCTGATGATTCAAGAGCCAACAGGCCACTTCAGAAGTCGTTCCCGGAGCATGCTCGTCGATTAGCCAGGTATTGGATTTCTGGATAGCCCGATCGCATTGCCAAGCAATCTACCAATCGAAGCCGAAGCTGGGACGTTCCGCTTGGGAAATTCGTCCAACCCTTTGCCTAGTATACATTCTCCTGCTTTCGGCCTTTTGGTGCTGTCCGATTGCTGCTCGGATACCAAGTCGGCAATGGGGAATTCCGGTGCCAAGGGTGAGACTACCCCCGCAAGATAGATTGTGCCGCTGGCAATTCAGAGCCAGATGCTCCCAGATTGCCTAACTCCTGAGCCCCAAGGCGCCCCGTCTGCAGCGGGTAGAATTAGGCACCGTCCTCTCAGTAATTCCTGAAGCAGAAGCTGATTAGCTCACGCCGCCCCTCGACCTTGTCTTCGAGGACAACCTTATCGGGGAAGAGAATCGGCCCCAAGCAGATAATCACCAGGTATTCTGCGCACAACCGCGCCAGAACCAGGGTTTTCACCAGCTTCTTGAAAGGTAACCTATTGAATTTGCCCAAGAGGTACCACCTGGTCCTATAGAAACGCTCGACACGCTTCCGAGTGAGTTGCTTGGTTCCGCCTCCCTCATGAAATACTCGAGATCCCTGGGCGATTATCGTCTGCCATTGCGACCGATTGATGCGCATACTGAAATCGTGATCCAGATCGAGCCAGTCGAAGTTTGGATCAAAGCCGTTCACTTCCTGGAAGGCAGCCTTGCGAATTGCCATTGCGCATGTGAATACAGAGATACGTCCAGATTTGTCGCGAAACAGCCTCTCCATTTTGGCGTACAGTAACTGCCCCAACAAGAGACTCCAGATGTTCGGCTCGGATGTAAATGACTCGGTGGGGCGCCCGGATTCCCCGACCGTCCGCAGGCCAAGGAGCCCCAATCGCGGATTCTGCTCGAACATTCCCTTCACTTCATCGCAAAACGGCGTCGTGGGATAAGCATCCGAGTCAAAAAGCACTACGATGTCTTCGGATATCAACCCGAAGGCAACATTAAGTGCCCTGGTGAGTCCAAGGTTTTGAAGGCCTCGGTGGATTCGTGTCCCTGCTGGAAATCCACCAGGGAACTCTGATTGCGAACAGTCATCGTAGACGAGAAGTGAGTCGAAATGCCCGTGGTCTTGGCGATTGCAAGCCTCAACGCAGCGTTGAACGAGTTCCCAGGTGTTATAGTTTGTGACCAGAATCGCGAGGGACAGCTTCTGCATCATTGTTCCTGTGCCAACGCTTTGAATTGGCGATCATCTTCGCTGCGGTGGCGCCTCTCACATCAATGAAAGCGGGTCACTGTGAAGCGTGGGCTGCGCTTAAGCGGATTGCGCCCTTCGCACTGCGGAGGCAACGGCAATCGGTAAAGAGTAATCCCTCTTGGTTCAGGACACCTCTGCCGCCAGCATGAATCCGCGTGGGAGGCCCTGGAAACGAGCGAGTCTGTTGACCATTGGCCTGCCTACCTCTTTTGCGATGGCCGTTTTCGTCTAGCGCCACACATAGCTTGCGATCTGTCCGTCATTGCACAAAACATGGGCAATCATTTGGCTGATTGCTCACGCCGGAGAAGCTCCATCTCTGACTCAAGCATCATGGAAATTACCTGGCTCATGCCGTTCTTAGCCCGCCAACCCAAAGAGGATGCGGCCATTGACGGGTCAACTTTGTTCTTCACTATGTCGGTAGGCCTCATAAGATCCTGATCGGAGGTAACATAGGCATGCCAGTCCTTTCCGACCAGACTAAATGCCGTTTCAACGAACTCTGTCAGCGAATGACTCTGACCGGTCGCAATGATGTAGTCTTTCGCCAAAGGTTGCTCAAGCATCATATGAATCGCTTCGACGTAGTCTGGCGCCCAGCCCCAGTCCCTCTCTATTTCAAGGTTACCAAGCGACAGCTTTGAGGCCTTGCCGATTGCCAAAGACGCAACTGCATGGATAATCTTTCGGGTCACGAAGCGGCGCGGCCTCAGAGGTGAATCGTGGTTGGACAAGATTCCCGTACATGCAAACATCCCATACGCTTCGCGGTAATTCGCGACTGCCCAGTATGCAGATGCTTTGGCTACTGCGTAGGGACTGCGCGGATGGAATGGTGTCTCCTCGTTCGCAATGCCGTTTCCGGTATCCCCAAAACATTCCGTCGAGCCGGCGTTGTAGAAGCGGATGTCGAGATCGGAAAGTCGGATGGCCTCAAGCAGCGTAAGCGTGCCGAGCGCTATGCTCTCGATTGTCTCGACCGGTTGTTCAAATGACAGCCCTACGGAGCTCTGCCCTGCAAGGCTGAAGACTTCGTTTGGACGAATTCGCCTGAGCAATCCGATGGCGCTGCCGGTATCTCTAAGATTCAAGGAGACCAGCCTTACAGAATCGAAGACTTCAAGGTGGTGCAAGTTGCTGAACGAGGTCAGTTCGGCATCACGCGAACTGCCCCAAACCTCATAGCCTCTACCTAGCAGCAATTTCGCAAGGTAGCTGCCGTCTTGACCGGAGATTCCGCAAATGAGTGCCCGCTTGGTCATCCTTTACACTCCCTTCAGACCGTTGGAGATGCCTGCGAACGCCGACACGCTGTTTGGGGACCACGGAAGTTTCTCCATGGAGCATTTGAAATGCGGTGGCTGAGTTGGATGATCCTTCGCCTCTTCGCTCTCTTCTCTGCTGAGCCGTGCGAAAGACTGTCGGACGCACACTGTTGGGGAATCGTGAAAAATCAGACCCACTTCCTTTGTCCGTACACCCGCGCGCGAACCATCGCCTCTTGACTTCTGGTTCGGGGAAGGGCCTCATCGTGGCTTTGCGGGATCCGCACAGGTGCAGCTCAGGGCAGAGAGGCGGTCCGGTAAATGGCAATATTGGTGCCGACGTTCAGTGCAGAAGTAATGGCCTGGAGCGCGATAAGCTTCCCGTTGCTCGTAGGAACGAACAGTATATCTCCGTCCTTCATAGCCACGTCTGGGGCCTTCGCTGCCTGGATTTTATCGACGTTAAGGATGATGTCCTCTTTCCTGCCGTCTCCCAGGGTGCGTACGAGATGCGCCTTGTTCATGGCCGCATAAGGTCCACTGCCCCCAGCCAGCGCCATGGCTCGTTCTACCGAAAGGGTCTGCCGGCCGTCCAGGACAAATCCTCCAGGACGGATGACTTTACCAAGGACATAAACAATGCCGGCACGAGGAACCATGATCGTATCGCCTGGAAACAACTGGATCTGCGGAATCACCGGCGTGAGAGCATCGGGGTTGTATTCAATTGCAACGGGATTGCCCGGATCGCTCTTACGAGTGATAACGACCCTCGAGGAAGCCGTGGGTAGGATACCGCCTGCAGCGGTGATTACGTCGTTCAGCATGCGAACGCCGAAAGCAGGATACATCCCGGCGGTCTTTACCTGCCCGGTGACCGTGATCCCCTGCGACGCGTACTCAGCGATAAAGACTATGACATGGGCACTGGATTGCTTCAGAATATCCGCATCCACGTAACGCTTCTCAACCGTTGCTCCAATTTCTTCGGCAGTTTCACCCTCTACGCGCACCAAGCCAAGTAGCGGAACGGCTATGTCGCCCTTTTCATCAACCCGAAAGCGGCCAGACAGATCGGAGTTGTCATAAACACTTACTTCGATCAGGTCGCCCGATCCGATCCTCAGCGGCGGCGCCACATTCGAGGTGGGAACAGTCGTTCCCTGGGCAAAGACTGCACCGGCCTGGAACCAAAGTAATGACCAAATGGCCGCCGTACACATGAGTGTTTTTGCCATACTACTCACCCTTCTCCTCATCCTCATCCTCAAGTCCATAGGCGATATCCGAGCCCTTAGGAGCGTAGCGATATCCGTACCCATAGTTGTAGCCATACATGCCGTATCGATATGTATAGAAATTCTCGAGTCGCATGTCGACATCATTCACAACGACCCCGGCGATCGGTGCATTGATCCGCCACAGAAGATCGCGAGCACGGATCAATGCGCGCTTGCGGGTCATTCCCGCGCGGGCCACCAAAATGACCGTATCGGCCATTGCTGCCATCGCCTGCGTGTCACTCACCGCAAGCACGGGGGCAGTGTCAATAACCACCCTGTCATACTCTTTAGCCCACTGTCGCAATTGTTCCTCCATTCTGTTCGAAGACAGCATCTCAGCCGGATTCGGAGGCCGCGGTCCGGTTGGAAGCACGCGCAGCATGGGCAGTTCCGGCAGCGGGCTCGCCAGGTCGTTGTAGGCTGCCGGGTTTGTAAGTACGGTGGACAATCCAAAACTCTTGTCGTCCAGCTTGAATACGCGATCGAGGCTTCCGCGGCGAAGGTCAGCATCGACCAGCAGGACGCGCTCGCCTCGCTGAGCGAAAGCGATCGCAGTGTTGACCGTCGTAGTTGTCTTTCCTTCGCCGGGGAATGCGCTGGTCACAACGATCACCCGCGGGGGCCTGTCAATGGAAGACAGCAATAGAGCACTCCGCAGCCCGCGATATGCCTCAGCGGCATGGGACTTGGGACTGAGCAGGGCAACGAGCTGGTGTGCGTGAGCATCCGGTGAACTGGGATCCGTAGCCCGTCCTCGCTTTTGTTTTCCTGAATCTCCCTGAATGTGAGGAATTGTGGCTAGCGAAGGCAACATGGACACGTTTTCGACTTCTTCCGAGGTCTGCAGGGTATCGTCGATCGATTCGACCATGAATGCAAGAACTGTGCCCGATAACAGACCGCCTAAAAGCCCCAGGAGAAGGCTCATCGATTTTCTCGGTGCCACGGGGATCAGCGGGACAATGGCCCTGTCGACAACAGTGATGTTGGTTGCCGACAGACCGGCAGTCACGCTGGCTTCCTTCAGCCTCATCTGCAAAGCGTCGTAAAGATCACGGTTTAGTTCAGCTTCGTGCCGGAGGATTGCGTATTGCGCCACGTCTTCGTTGAGGCGGTAGGCATCTTCTTTCTGAGCATCAAGGCGCTTGCGAAGCATCTCTTCCAGGCGAAGCGAACCTGTATATTCGTCTCGCACCTGGCGCCGCGCGAGAGCCACCTCGCTGTTAATGGTGGATTGGACCTTGTCAATCTGCGCCTGCAGTTCCTGCATCCGTGGATGGTGCTCGCCAAACTTCGAGGCGAGTTCTGCGCGTTGCGTTTCCAGTGCAGCAAGTTGGTTGCGCAAACTCGCCACCTGTGGATTGTCTCCCATCAGGGCGACGAGATCGGGATCCTCCGATTCGAACTCGCGCATTCTGGCTTCCTTGATGATCCGGTCGGCCTCGGCATTCTCCAAGTCCCCGCTAATTTGGGCCAGGTTTTGCATCGTAAGATTCGAGGTCTCGTCTGTTCCCACGATGTTGTGCTGCTTCTGATAATCCGCGAGCTCGCGTTGCGCATCCCCCGCCGCCTGCTTGAGTCCTTCGAGCTGTTTTTGCAGCCAGATGGAGACGTGCATCGTTCGATCGAATTTTGACCGAAGGTCCTCATCGATGTAAGTGTCCACCAACTTGTTCACCACGTCGGTGGCCAGCTTTGGATCGTTGTTCCGGTAGCGAATGTCGACCATTTGCGTCGAAGGTACGATCTGAACACGCAACCCACTTCGAATCAGGGCGATCATGTCAAGCCGTTCCCCTATCGTCGCCTCGCCCGAAGCTGCAGATCCGTCTGCCTTGCCCTGCGTTCGTTCGGCGGCTCGCACCACGTTAAGAAGATCGAGACTTTGTGCGGTTTGAAGCATTACCGTGTTGCTTTGAAGGACAAGTATCTCCGTCTGCAGAGCGCTGGCGGATGCCCCCCCAGGCTCCTCTTCATCGACCAAACCTCGCAGTCCCACGTTGGGACTGGAATTCGGCTTAATCTCAATTCTGGAAACACTTTCAAATACAGGTTCAGTGCGAAATGAGTAGATCGCGGCGCCGGCAAGAAAGACCGCGATCGAGACTAGGATGATGAAACTCCGTTTCATCAGGACGCGCCAAACATCCATCAGGGAGAGGCGTTCTTCCGATGGAACAATCGTTGCCCGGGCACGTGCTATCCGGCCGGCCTGCGATTCGGACTGAGCTTCAAGGGACATTTACACTCCTGAGTTTACTTGGAACCAGTTCATCGAGCCATCACCTCTGCTACCAAGCAAGGTGAACTGTATCGAATTGACCTGAAACTGCACACTGAGCCTCAGCAATTGCGGGGCCGTGGAATGTTAGTTGATCAAAAACGCCGGAATCTAAACAGGAAAAGCTGCGCCTGCGGCGCGACGCCAAACTCGATGTGTTCGAACTGATTTCGGGAACCTTTGAGCCCTGAATTTGGGAAAACAGGGGAGAAATCAAGATAAGCTCGTGCATCCAGATCGAAGAATCCACCATCAATCCCACATCCCGTTGCGGCTGCACGGCCTCAAAACCCTACCGAACAGTTGCACCTTTACTCCGGTTTCCGGCGGGAAGATCCCCAACTCGGAAGATATCCATAATCCTAGCTTGCCTACAGCCCTCAATCCATCGCTCCGGTTCAGCCCGCAACACCGAGCCAATCGAACGGGCGGTCCCCTCCATCAAATGTCCAAAACCAATCTTCAGATCTAATCCCGGTGTCCGCCGGTCAATCCGTTCTGAAAGAAAATGTTCAAAGAGTATTCTTGACCAAGGTTAAACAGGGCCCACATGCCAGTCAAGAGGCGGACCTTGTCGATGAAGGCCAGTGAGCCAGGGAGGCCTCTCGAAATTCGACCGGAGCAGGGAAAACATGTCACGTCAACCTTCGCCTGGAGATTTATGGACGAAACAACGAAGGAAGCTTGCGGCAACTTCGATGGCGGACAAGCTTGGCCCACTCGCACTTCCCTCATATCCGGATAATCAGAGATCGCACCGTTCTATTTCCCACCCCAAGAAGACGCGCGTAGGATACCTGGCCCATCACAGAATGCACCAACTGACCAGTGTGGCAAAGCCGAACCCCAGCACATTCGTAGTCGAACGAGCGACTTCCCACTAGCTGATGATTTTAGACAAGGCTTCGCCCTCCTCGCTTGGACAAGTTTTTCCACAACACAACCCGAGTATACATTTCCTGACGTGAAATCGAGGGGAACACACGCGAGAATTGAGTTCCAAATGCCACGCAAGTAAGCTTATGCTTTCGCGCGGCAGGCGTGCCCGGATCCGGTGTCAGCTTGATGAAGTAATCCCTTAACTATACCAGTCAGCGTTTCGTAGCTTGTCTCTGTTTCACGAGAGAGGTTTTGTCCCAAGGTGAGAGAAATCTGGCTAACCTCGTGGCACGTCTGTCGACCATATTCTCACTCAATCAAGCAAAGGTCTGAACAGAGCCGACCATTGATACCAGATGGGTCATTAGGACCCCGTCCCCACGCCGCGAGATCTCAGCAGACCGCGCGGGTCTCAGTTTGTGAATTATTAAAGAATGGGTTGAGCTGACTTCAAGTTAGGTGCGAGCCCATTTGGTCCAAATCAGGCTGCTGGCCATTCGTCAGAGGAGGTCGGCCCATGGGAGGGAAAGACCCGGCAGCGGAACATAAGACAAAGGCGTGCGGCCGGCGACGGCTGAAACAATAGAAGGAGAGTGGCAGTGATTTAGAGTGCCTCAATCCCTGTGCCACTGGCATTGAATAGCCTGTTGATAGCCACGGCAGCACGGTTCATAGCGTACCGCTTAAGAAAACTGGCCTTTGCGCGTACGGCCATGGCGTCGCGTTCTCCTTCTGGCAGGTTGAACCAGCGACACAACAGGCGTTCGGTGCCTTCAAGGGTGTCTCGATCCACGAATCCCACTCCGTCGGCTTCAATGTTCTTCCAGATGTTGACTTGATCGCTAATGAGAACCGGACGTCCAACTGCAAGCGCCTCAACCACAGCTATGCCGAAGTTCTCCTGGTGAGAAGGCAGGACAAATGCGTCACATGCCCGGATCGCACCCCACTTGGCATCGCCACCCAGGAGCCCGGGCCATTGCACTCGTCCGGAGATGCCAAGCCTCACTGCCAGCCGTTGAAGATTGGCCCGCAGCCCGGCCGGGTCGGGGCCGGCAATTACAAGATCCACGTCCGGAACCGAAGCCGCTGCTTTCGCAAATGCCCGGAGCAGCAGGTCGCAGCCTTTCTTCTCATGGATTCGGGCCAGGAAGAGCAAATAGCGACGACCACGAAGTACCGGCACCATGCGATAGAAAGCCTCCTTCTGGTCCGTGGAGCTGCTCCTGTGCTCTTGCCTGCGCTCCTCCTCAACCTTTAGCAGCTGCTGGGGCTCTCTTCTCCGGTCCTCCGGATCGTTGATTCCATACGGAACGACCACGCTGTTCCACATGTTCGGGCTGAAACTGGCTTTGGCCAGATCTCGCTCGGTTTCGCTGGTAAAGAAAACTGCCCGCGCGTCGCGGAGGACAGCGTACTGGAAGGGCCAGTAAAGTATCTTCTTTAGGTGCTTGAACGGATATGTCCTGTTAAACCAGGGATCAAGTGCGCCGTGGGCGAATATCCCGTAAGGCGTTCGAGCGCGGCGCGCAGCGGAACGAACGGCAATATCGGGAAAGGTCCAAATGCCGTTCATTACGATTCCATCGAAACGATGCGCATTTTTGTGAAGCCAGCGCCAAAGTCGCGGCGAGAATCCATACCTTCCGATGAACGACGGCCCAAGAGCGTGGACTGGGCAAGAGATTGTCTTCAGAAATGGATCGCCAGGTTTATCCAGACAAAGGATTTCGATGGCGTCGCCGACTTCGAGATAGGCGTGAACAAGCTGCCGCACAGCTTCTGGTGGACCACCATCCGCTGGGGAGAGACTACCGATGACGTGAAGTATATGCAGGGGGGACCGCGATGCCCTTGGTGGATTTGAGACGAACACGTTCATGGTAAACCACCTAGCGGGTAGGCCATAAGATTTCATCATAAGATCAGCCCGTTTTCACGGCGGTGGAAATCTCGCGCGACTTAACCCTCAAGTGGCAGACTTTACCTGGTTCATCCGGTCAAGAAACAGCTCCCGCTTGCTCTTGCGACCATACTTCGCAAAACTCGCTTGCGATGCCAGTGTTTGCTGAAAACGCGACATTCGTTTCATGCTTATAGTTTATTCAAGAATGACGCGCGCCGCAGACTTGTGCAGAGGTTCCGTAGACCCTCAAGTGGCAGACTTTACCACTGGTTCTTGGATGTGAGTGACGGCCGTTTTGGTTTGATCGGATCGGATGTTGCAGAAATCTGTAAAGGCGCTGAACATCGATTCCGGACCGGGCTTGCTGGTTAAGAAAAGGCCGCGCAGAAATGGCGAGCTCCTAGAGCTGTGTTCAAGCCCAAACAATCATGCTCAGAAGTGCAGGTTGGCAGTACTCCTGGCAGACCGCAAATCCTGATGCAACCTCCGAGTGAAGGCGGCTCCCTTCCAGGCTTATGGAGCACCATAAATTGGAGATTAGCTTGACATATTGAACTAAACCGTTCAGTATTGTTTTCTGCCTGGAGATTCGGGATGATTTCTGTGCGCAATCTTGTGAAGTCGTTTGGCGCGTTCACTGCCGTCGACGACGTGTCTTTTGATGTGGGCGAAGGCGAGATCTTTGCTTTCTTGGGTCCGAATGGCGCGGGAAAGACAACCACGATCAAAATGCTGACTACCCTGCTGAAACCTAGTAGCGGAACGATTGAGCTGGATGGGCTGGACCCTCAAACAAAACAGAATGAGGCGCGCAAGCGATTCGGCATCGTCTTCCAGGATCCAAGCCTGGACGGAGACATGACGGCTTGGGAGAACATGGAGATCCACGGCGTTCTTTATCACGTTCCGCACAAACTTCGCCGGCGCCGGATTGAGGAGCTGATGAAGCTTTTCGAACTGTGGGAGCGCAGGGGGGAGCAGGTGAAGAAGTTCTCAGGGGGCATGAAACGCCGGCTGGAGATTGCGCGCGGCTTTCTGCACACGCCCAAGATTCTGTTTCTCGATGAACCGACTCTGGGCCTTGATCCGCAGAGCCGTAACCAGCTCTGGACCCACGTGAAGAGGTTGAATGAGACGGAGAAGGTGACCGTCTTCCTGACGACTCACTACATGGATGAAGCCGACCGAGTGGCACACCGTATCGGCGTCATCGACCACGGCAAGCTGGTGGCGCAGGGTACGCCCAAAGCGATCAAGGAACAGACTCGCACCGAGAGCCTGGAAGACGCATTCTTGAAACTTACAGGTTCGACGATCCGCGACGAGAGCGCGGGATCGGCCGACCAGATGAGACAGTTTGCGCGTATGTGGAGTGGAGGAAAGCGATGAGTGCGATCTATGTTCTGTGGCTCAGAGAGCTGAAGCGCTATCTGCGCTCACGCGTGCAACTGGTGGCCTCCCTGGGCCAACCAATGCTGTACTTGTTGGTGCTCGGCTTCGGAATGGGCCCCGTGTTTCAACGCGCGGGAAACGGAAGCTATTTGCAGTTCGTGGCCCCTGGCGTGATCGGGATGACCGTGCTGTTTTCGTCCATCTTCTCTGGGCTGGGCCTTCTTTGGGACCGCCAATTCGGGTTCCTGAAGGAGACGCTGGTGGCACCGGTGCCTCGATTGCAGATCATGATCGGCCGAACGCTGGGTGGCGCAACGGTGGCTGTGATGCAGGGCCTACTGGTCAGCATCGTATGCATCCTTGTCGGATTCCGGCCCGCGCATATCGCGCTTGTGCCCCTGGCTCTTGTCTTCATGATTCTGATTGCGACGGTATTCTCTGCGTTGGGGGTTGCCATCGGATCGAGTCTGCAGGACATGCAGGGATTCCAGCTGATCATGAATTTCCTGGTGATGCCGATCTTCTTTCTTTCAGGAGCGTTGTTTCCGCTTGCCGGTCTGCCCAAGGCGCTTGCACTGGCTACCAGGATCGACCCACTTTCGTACGGCATTGACGGGATGCGGTCGGTGTTGCTGGGGCAGGCATTCTACGGTGCTCCCACCGATCTGGTAGTGCTTATTGTGCTGGCGTTGGTTCTGTTGGTTTTTGGGGCGTACCGCTTCTCGAAGATTGAGGTTTAGTGATGGCGAGGCCGCGCAGTCAGGAGGCGCATGAACGAGTGCTTCACGCCGCGCTCGAGCTTTTTGGAGAGCGCGGCATTGATGCCACCAGCATGGACGCGATCGCGCAGAGTTCCGGGGTAAGCAAAGCGACCATCTACAACCACTGGGCCAATAAGGAAGTCCTGCTCATCGACGTAATGCTGATGGTGAACGGCCTTGACCGGGACCCGGAGGACTCGGACTCTGGCGACTTGTGCCAGGATCTGGCCACGGTGCTCAGCCGCCGGCCGCCCGATGAGTTCGACATGGCCCGCAATCGAATGATGCCAACAATGATTGCGTATTCGGCGGTGCACCAGGAGTTTGGCGAGGCGTGGCGTCACAGGGTGATGGAGCCGTCCCGGGTCTGTCTCAAGCGGATTCTCCGACGCGGAATCAAGCGCGGACTGCTGCCGGCGACACTTGATTTCGACACGGCGATGGCGTTGCTTTTAGGCCCGTTGCTTTATGGACACATCTTTCACAGGGAGGCAAACCGCGGCTCTACAGATTTTGGGCAACAGGCAGCGGAGTCATTTTGGCGAGCCTATGGAATGAAAAGTACCACCACTCGCAATCTGCCTAAGGAGCGATCCTATTCCATGGAGCCTTCCCAAGAAAAGAGATTCCCAATAAGATCGAGTTAGAAAGTGCGACCGAGGAGGCAATGCTGGATGAGCAGCGAGGAGGCCACAAACCACGGAGAAGGGGATGTGGACTTACTAGTAGAGCAACGCTTTTTCCGGAACCAGAATTCTGGAGTGTTCGTCGAAGTTGGCGCGGCAGGGCCGGAGTTTCTTTCCCTCAGTGCGATGTATCGGAAGATGGGTTGGACGGTGTTCTCCATCGAGCCTAATCCAGTTTTCTGTGAGCTTCACAGAGAGCGCGGCTTCGATATCCTCGAATACGCATGCGGTGATCATGACGAGGATGGAGTCGACTTTTCCGTCGTCAATTCCCACGGAGCCAGATGGGAAGAGGGAGAAGTTTCGTATGAATCGCTTTCATCCCTTGAGGTCAAAGAATCATACAAAGCATTGAGTTCGGCAGGGGACATTCGCAAGATTAAGGTGAATTTGAGACGTCTCGATACGATTCTAAAAACACATGCCAAGAACATCGGCCATATCGACCTCTTGTCGGTGGATGTAGAAGGATGGGAGCTGGAGGTCCTCAACGGTTTGGACTTTCACATGTATAGGCCCCGCGTCTTGGTAATTGAAAACATATTTCGCGACAAGAAATACAGAGCCTATATGCGGACAAAGGGATACAAGCTGTGGAGATGCATTTGGCCGAACGACATTTACGCGACCGACGGCGTCAGCTTCTGGGATCCTCATGCATATTCTTTCAGCCTATGGACAACCCATCAGTGGAAGCGATTTCTTCGAATCCCTGCGCGCCTTCGCCGCATTTTTGGTTCAACGGTCGGGGACAACTGACGATCCGGTCCTGGCGCAGTGACCGGTTGAGCAACATCGATGGATTGCAGATCTGCCGCACTTTAAATGTGCGCGAACGACTCGCTTTAAATGCCAATTAAGATAAGCTACATCAATTATTTAACGGAGCTTTCTGGTCTCAGATGTTGGTAAATTCTTAGCACTTTCTGACCGTCCGTCAAAACGCACTTGACGGTCATCGGGCCGATTTCCAGGAAGCTTGCTCGTTAAGCAGCTAAACTTCGCGATGAGTCGTCCGCGTGACAGAAAACCCATGACAGCGGAAGTGGTTCAGCACGCTGCACTGGGTGAATGGAGCGCGACTGTATTGGCAGGCTTCATAACCGTTGTACCGAGTGGCCGAAACCGTTGTATTCGGCACCTGTGGAAAACCAAACTGGTCCACTACCCACTAGCAAGCAGCCTTGACACCGCTATGCAAGCTCTTATACAAGGGTTCCTCCCCAAGGAGGAGTTCCAAATGCGCATGCTGCTTAGAGTGTCGATTCCTGTGGATACCGGCAATGCCGCCGCCAAGGCCGGAACCCTTGGTCCTACCGTTCAACGGCTTGTGGCTAGCCTGAAACCCGAAGCAGTCTATTTTTTCCCTGACGACAATGGCCAGCGGTCGGCTTCCATTGTCTTTGACATGCAGGACTCATCGCAGATTGCTGCGATCGCCGAGCCCTGGTTTATTGAGTTCAACGCAAAGGTGTCTATCCGGCCCTGTATGAGCCCTGAAGATCTTGCAAAGGGCCTTTCAACAATGTCCTAACAGGCTTGTCAATCCGGCCCCAAGTACTCCAGGAACATCTCAATCAAAATGGATCCCACAGCACCCCGCTTGCCGTGAAGGCTCACCGTGGGATGCAACTGCCGGGGTGCGTCTCTTGGGGGTTCATGAAGCGAATCCGGTCCATCGAGTCCGTGGCGCATGGCTGGCACCGCGAAAGATGCTTAGCGTTCTTTGGCCCGGATCAATAGGCCTTCAGGTCGATGATGGCTCTCAGGATGGTCTCGGGCTGGGGCAGGATCGCGTCTTCCAGGACCGGCTGGTACGCGACAAACGTATCCATGGAGCCGATGCGCCGGACGGGGGCGTCGAGCGAGTCGAAGAGTTCATCGGCGATGCGGGCGGCGATCTCAGCTCCGTAACCCCAGCTGAGCATGTCTTCGTGGGCAACGATGACACGGCTAGTCTTGCGAATGCTGGTAGCGATCGCTTCCCAGTCGTATGGATTGAGCGTGCGGAGATCAAGGATCTCAACATCGATGCCTTGTAACTGGGCCTTTTGGGCGGCGTGCATGGCGCGTGGGACCAGTGCCCCGTAGGTGACCAGCGTGATATCCGTGCCCGGGCGAACGATCTTGGCTTTGCCGAAAGGAATAGCGAACTCCGGGCCGGGGTAGGGTGCGCGACCGTAAGTTTCGCGGTAGAGGCGCTTGTGCTCGAGGAAAAGGACCGGGTCGTCGCAACGAATGGCAGTGCGCAGCAGTCCATTGGCATCAAGGGCGTTAGAAGGGAATACAACACGGAGGCCGGGGATGTGGGTAAAGATGCTCTCGCCAGATTGCGAGTGATAGATGGCGCCTCCGGTCAGATAACCGCCAATAGGCACGCGTAACACGGCTGGAGAGGCCCATGTGCCGTTGGAGCGCCAGCGCATCAGGGCCAGCTCATTGCGGATCTGGTGCATGGCAGGCCAGATGTAGTCGAAGAACTGAATCTCAACGACTGGCTTCATGCCGCGCGTGGCGTAGCCAATGGCGCGACCGACAATATTGGCTTCAGCCAACGGCGAGTTGAAGACGCGCTCGGAACCGAACTCGTTCTGAAGTCCCGCGGTGAGCTTGAAGACGCCGCCTTTTCCCTCGACTTCAGAGAGCGCTTGCGCACGGCTGGCGTCTGCCACGTCCTCGCCATAGACGACGATGCGGGGGTCACGGCGCATCTCGTCGTGGAGGCAGGCATTGATGAGGTCGGCCATTGTGCGCGGGCCACTTCCCTTTGCACTGCCGGCGACGCCTCCGCCGGCAAGACTCGAACCTTGTGACTGCTCCTGAATTTGCTCCGCGGCGAAGTCGGCGCTAGTTGGATCAAGGTCCCCGGAGTACACGTGGTCCGTGATGCTTTCGACTGTTGGAAGCGGGGCTTCAAGCGCGCGCTCAGCGGCTTCCGCAGCCAGCCGGTCGAGAGACTGTTCCAGCGCATTGATTTCGCTCTCTGTGAGGATGCCCTCGCGCAGGAGTCGCATTTGCATTTTAGCCAAGGGGTCACGCATAGCGTCTGCGTCGCGCTCGGCCGCGGAGCGGTAAAGTTTGTCGTCGTCGGAAAATGCATGCGAGTAGGGCCGCACGACATGGCCGTGCACAAACGCAGGCCCAAGCCCGGCGCGGCAGTGCGCCGCTGCAGCCTCGAAGGCATGCAGGCACGCCTCAGGATCGGTGCCGTCCACCTCGGCAAAGTGGAAGTTCGGGAAGTTGGCTACAAGTTTGGAGATGTTGCCGCCCGGGGTGTTCACCTCAACCGGAACACTGATGGCGTAGCCGTTATCTTCCACGCAGAAAATGACGGGAAGCTTTTGATTGGAAGCGGTGTTGAGCGCCTCCCAGAACTCTCCCTGGGAAGTCGAGCCCTCGCCGAGCGATGTAAACACAACTTCGTCGCCATGAAACTCGGCGTCATGGAAGGCTCTGTAATCGGTAGGATCTTTCACCGCGGCTTCTGGATGGTGGCTGAAATACCGGCCGGCCTCGGCGCAGCCGACGGCGTGGAGCAGTTGAGTTGTAGTGGAAGAGGAAGTGCTGACGATATGGAGGGGGCGACTGCTCCAATGCGTAGGCATCTGCCGGCCACCGCTTGCCGGATCGGAGGCAGCGCCGACGGCCTGGAGCATCATGTCCGTGGGCGTCACACCAAGTGCAAGGCAAAGTGCGCGGTCGCGATAGTAGGGGAAAAACCAGTCGTATCCCGGCTTCAGGGCGAGAGCAGCGGCCACCTGGAGTGCCTCGTGGCCAGCCGCCGAAATCTGGAAAAATATCTTCTGTTGGCGCTTCAGCAGAATCTCGCGGTCGTCAACACGGCGTGAGAGGTACATCAGCCGGTAGATTTCCACCATCCGCTGGTGGTTCAGGCTGCCTGCCACGGCAGCCAACTCGGGCTCGCGAGCGCTGGAAACTGCCGATTCCATTCCCGTCACTCCCCAAAAACCAGTTCTCAAGACGCCAAGCCTGATTGTAACAACCCTGCACAGAATCGAACAGCGGCGAATTTCGATATCTCATTCACGGCAGGGCCAAGCCGATTGCGCTAATGCGGCAGGACTGGAGGTGGGGTCTGGTATACGGGAGTCCCTCGCACGGACTCGCGCATCTTGTCTTTGACGCTGCGGGCTAGTTTTTCAATCTCCTCAAGTTTGCGGATCTGATCGGCCGTAAGCGAGTCTGGGCTGGCGCTGCTTATCTCGGAATCGAGCTCATGAGCCAATTTGAGCAGTTTGCCAGTATCAGAAACCACCGCCTTCTGCCGGTCGGCGTTCATCAAGCGCAGTCGTTTTGCTTCCCAAATGGGGTCGCCTGGAGTGCCTTGGTCGTCATCCAACGAATGGTCGCCAAAGGGTTGCGGCATGCGGCTATGTTGCGGCGACCCGGTCTGGCTGCCACCCGGCATTGCGAGCAGGAGAGTGAAACATAGTACCCAGCGCGAAACACGAGGGATCGACTGTAAAGGAACGCCAGAAGAATCCATTTGTTGCTCACGCATCTCGCTTCACCCTCAAATGGCCACCTCCGGATGATCTCCAGAGGGCCGATTCAGCTTGCCCCGACCGTAAGCCTCATTTTTTCCTTGACGCTGTGGGCCAGATGCTCAATCTCGTCTGCCTTGCGAATCACATTGAGCGACAGAGTGTCCTTGGTGGTCTTGTCCACCTCGGCCTTTAGGTCGTTGGCCAGCTTCAGTAGTTTCGCGCTGTCTTCGGCAATCTGCTTCCGTCGTTCGGCGTTGGCCTGCGCGTAGGTCAGTTCCTTCGCCTCCTGGTCGTGCATTTTCATTTGAGGGTTGGCATCGGGCGCCTGGTTGATGGGAGTTGGATCATCTACCTTGTCGATGCGGAGCGCCCCACAAGGCGGCGTGGCCGAGTTTTGGGCCGTACCTCCAAGGGCCACAAGGAGCGCCAGGCAAGCGCAGGCGCTACCCCATTCGATCCTGTAGGAATTGCTCGGTTGACTTTTGCTGCCGCTCCGGTTTTTGCGAGCCGGAACTGCCTTCACTTGCATGGGAAACCTCCTTAGCCCCCTCCCACCGTGAGCTTGATTTTTCTTGCACGTTGTGAGCCAGCCGCTCGGTCTCCTCGGCCTTGTTGAAACCAATCTACGAAAAGGAAGATCGTTGCTTGGCGCATAGGAAACCTTGTGACTTGCTGTTCGAGGGGTCCGGCTGTGTAGACCCAGTGCAAGAGGTCCAAATGGTCGAACCCATTCGCTTCCTTGAGTTTGGAAAGGTCAAGCGCGTCGAACCTCGCCTGCATGGTTCAGCATTACCAGCCTTGCGAGCAGGACCCCTTGCCGGGGGCTCCAGTTTTCCCTGCGGACAGTCTAGTCTAGAAAGAGGAGTTTGGGATGCATCCTTTTTTGCTGGCGACTCGGACGGGGCTATTCGCTGAGGGACGGTTTCTGGGTAAAGTGCTTGACGAGTGGGGTGTCGACACCCAGGAGTTCATTCGCCTGAAGCTTCCCCACCTCCTGGTGATCGCGATCATCGCGTTTCTGCTCTACCGGTTACTGCGGCTGCTGACTTTTCACATGACGAGGGTCGCCGAGCATCACGCGGCAAGTCCGGACCGCATTGCACAGGTGAAAACGCTTGCCGGAATCATTCGCGCAACGGGTCTGGCGGTCATCGGGATGATCACAGGCCTGCAGTTCCTTGACACCCTCGGAGTGAACCTTGCCCCACTGCTGGCCTCGGCCGGGGTTGCGGGAATTGCCATTGGACTGGCTGCGCAGAACATTGTGAAGGACATGCTGAATGGAATCCTGATCCTGGTTGAAGACCAGTTCAATGTGGGCGACACGGTGCGAGTGGCGGGGCTGGGCGGCACCGTGGAAGCAATGACGCTGCGCAAAACCACCGTGCGCGATGCGGATGGGACCCTCTACGTCATTCCCAACTCGCAGATCACGACGGTGGCCAACCTGAGTCTGGGCTACTCGGTGGCCACAGTGAATGTGAGCGTGGACTACTCGGCCGATCCCGACGTGGTGCTGGGGTTGCTGAAGGGCATTGCAATGGACGTTCGCAACAGCGACGAGTTTCGCGCATTGTTTGTAGCCGACCCGCAGATCCTGGGTGTGGACGCGGTCAAGGGCTCCGAGATGGTTTTTCCTGTCGTCTTCAAGACCCTGGCAACCAGACAGTACGCCCCGGTACGCGAGTTTCGCCGCCGGGTTCGTCTTGCCCTGGAAGAGCACCACCTTCTGCCAGGGGATCCAAACCGGGTCTTCAGCGCATTCATGGAAAATGCCGTGACTGGCCGTAACAAGCCAGCCCAAACATCCGCACCGGAACACGACCCGACCCTGAACAAGCCGCAGGATGGAAATCCGTTTAGTGGAAACTAGACAGCTGCAGACTGGACCGACAAACGATCTCGAATGGAACAGCTCAGGCATTACGTTCCAGGGCTTCGAGCAGGGCCTCGGGCTCCGTCATTGGAGGCAAGCAGGTTCGTCCCATGCAAACCGCTGCCCAAGCAGGAGCTGCAGGAGGTGGAACATTGAGCAGCATTTCCGCGAGGCCCTGAGGAATTCCGCCAGGAACGAGACGATCAGGGGAAATGCGCAGAACGGTCTTGTTGATGCGGAAGCGCGCGATGGCCAGTGCCTCAAGCCGAGCTGCCTCGGGACCCGAGCCCACCACGACGACCTGCACTGGAGCGAGAAGAAGCCTTTCGAGCGCCAGGCCGTAACTTCCGGCATAGAGTCCGAAGTGCTCGACGATACCAGCGAAGGAACCGAGCGTGTCCTCGGCGATCTCACGATATTGCTGTCGGCCACTCAGCGGCTCAAGGCGTAACAAGGCCGAGACTGCGGTTGGATTCCCGGCGGGGGTGGGCGAGTCTTGCAGCGGCTTTCGACGGGCTCCGAGCGCGCCCAGCGGCACTACGCCGCCCTGGGGCGCGGAGGTGTCGTAGAACGCGCCTGCAGCTTGGTCGTAGAAGCGGGAAATCATGGCGTCGGCCAGCTTGACGGCTGCATGGTAGTGGCTCATGTCACCCGTGGCAATCCAGGCGTCGATGAAAGCGTGAGTCGTAAAAGCATAATCGTCGAGCGTGCCGGGGACTTTCTCCTTTGGAGATTCGACGCCGCTATAGGCGATGACGTGATTGAGGGATCCTTCTCCATCCCAGGCTTCCTTCGAAAGCCTTTCAAGAGTCAGCAACGCAAACTCGCGTGCAGAGTCCATGCGCAACACGCGCGCGGTTTCAAGGTATGCGGTGACGGCCATCGCATTCCAGCCGGTATAGAGGGTGCGATCGATGAACGGCGTCGGCCTTGCTAAGCGGGCGGCAAGCAGCTTGCCCCGCGCCGAATCACGGAGGCTCCGCTGCGCCTCCCAGTCAGTTCCCTTGCCCACTTCGCCAGCGTTTGCGGCCTTTTCTTCCAGAGTCCAATTGACATACAGAACATTCTTCGCCGGATTGTGGTGCATGTCTCCCAGCTCACCAATGTCCCAATAGGCAACGGCAAAGTCCATTTCTTCAGGAGTGAGCACGGCCCGCGCCTCATCCTGCGTCCAGGTAAAGTAGTCGCCGTCGTCATCAAGATTGATATCGGCGTCCTGCGATGCATAGAATCCCCCGCGGTCGCGATTCGTCATGGTGGAGTCGAGCCAGGCCACGATCTCTTGCGCAGTCTGCAGAAAATCCTCGCGCACGAAGCTCTGGAAGCCATGCACATAGTTGCGCAGGAGTTCAGTGTTGTCGTAGAGCATCTTTTCAAAGTGCGGAACGATCCAATGCTCGTCCACGCTGTAGCGGTGAAATCCGCCAGCCAACTGGTCGTAGACGCCGCCGCGCGCCATCTTTTCCAGCGTGGTTTTGAATGCTTCCTGGGCTTGAACAGTTTCAGGAACTTCAGGATCGCGGCTCATTGCTACTTCAAGAAGCAGGTCCAGCACTGAAGGGTGAGGAAACTTGGGCTGACCGCCGAATCCGCCATTGCGGGGGTCGAACAGCTTGACGGCCGAGGCAGCAATCTTGTCGACCAGAGATAGCGACAGGTCGCCATCGCGACCGGAGAAGGACTCATTGTGCTCGATCGCGGCCATTACGCTGGCAGCAGATTCGAGGGCTTCATCGCGGCGGTCGCGCCAGACCTGTGCCATGGTTTCAAGAACGCGACCAAAGCCGGGGCGCCCGTACCGGTCACCGGGTGGGAAGTAGGTCCCACCGAAATAGGGGCGGCCATCGGGAGTGAGAAATGCAGTCAACGGCCAGCCACCCTGCCCGCTGATGGCCGAGACTGCCGCCTGGTAGCGCGCGTCCACATCGGGCCGTTCGTCGCGATCGACCTTGACGGCGATAAAAAGCCGGTTGATGAGCGCGGCCAGTTCAGGGTTCTCGTAGGACTCACGATCCATCACATGACACCAATGGCACCACACCGCGCCGATGTCCAGCAGGATCGGTTTGTCTTGAGATTGCGCTTTGGCGAAAGCCCCTTCACCCCACGCGTGCCATTGGACGGGCTGATGCCGAGCCGAGCGCAGATAGGACGAGGAAGCTTGTTCCAGCTGGTTGGCGTTGGCGGAAGTGGAAGAAACGTCCTCGATCATGAGTTGAGCATAAATGGCGGAGTGGAGCCGCGCCGGCAAAGCTGCATGACTGTTGCGCGCCAACCAGGCAACTCCCTGCTCCGTTCTACCAGGTTCATTTGCGGTCGACACGCCTGGTGCGTGTTAGCTTTTGTCGAGTTCCGCCTCGATGGCCGCTACTAATTCCGGCGCATCGGGTTGGGTATTGGGCGCGAACCGTTCGACGACATCGCCTGAACGGCTCACCAGGAATTTCTCAAAGTTCCAAAGTATTTCAGGCTCGGGATTGGGCTCGATGCCGTATCCCTTCAGCTTGTCGCGCCATGACACCTCAGTCACGCTGACCGCCCTGGGCTGAGCGGCGATCAACGTCGCATAGAGCGGATGCTTTTGATCGCCGACAACAGTGATCTTGTCGAAGAGCGGAAACTGCACACCGTAGTTGAGTGAGCAGAAGGATTGAATCTCCTCATTGGTGCCTGGCTCCTGGGCCTTGAAGTCGTTGGTCGGGAAGCCCGCGATGACCAGCCCCTGGCCCTTGTATTGCTCGTAGACTTTTTCAAGTCCCTCATATTGCGGCGTTAGCCCGCACTTGGAGGCCACGTTTACCACCAGCAGAACTTTACCTTTGAACTCGGCTAACGATGTGTCTTCGCCGGTGATCTTCTTGACGGGAATGTCGTAGATGGATGTACTCATGATCATGACTCCTGGATGATTTCTTGACCCGTCCAAATTATGCGAGTAACTGTTTGGCCACTTTGACATAGAGCTCGACCGCTTCAAGCAATTCCTTCTTGGCGAGCTTTTCAAACGGCGTGTGCGCTACATGAATGGAGCCAGGACCGAGCAGCAAAGGCTCGCCCCAGTTGCTTAGATGCGGAATGTCGGTAGCAAATTTGGCGACCATGGTGGGCAAGCCGTCAATGGCGCGCATGCGGATGAAAGGACTGTCGAGAGTGAACTCTACGTGGGCAAGGTCGCCGGCAGCGTCCACAAGCTGGGCGCGCACCTGCGCCGAGTCAGTGACGGTGCGGACCAGCACCTGCGCTTCGGCCTTGTCGGCGACAACATTGGGTGCGTGGCCGCCGTGGATCTGCCCGATGTTGAGCGTGCTTGGACCAATGCCTTCAAGCACCGGCAAGGGCAGGACGAGCAGCCTGGCCATCACTTCAATAAGCTTGTGCACAGCGCTTTCGCCGAGCTCGGGATAGGCCGAGTGGCACATTTTGCCGGTCGCCTTGAAGGATGCACGGAGAGCACCCTTGGACGCCAGAGCCAGACGATTGTCGGTGGGCTCGCCATTGATGAGAAAACGGTTGCCTTTTGGATTGAGGTTGGCCGCGTCGGCCCCAGCTGAGTCGCGCTCTTCGCCAGAGACAAAGAGCAAGGCAACACGGAATCCATCTGCGCGGAGTTCCTCGGCTGCGGCCACTTGCGCGGCGATTATGCCCTTGGCGTCAGAGACGCCGCGCCCGTACATGAAATCCGCATCTTCGGTGAAGGGGATATAGGGCGGAACTGTGTCCATGTGCGTGGAAAAGACCAGGTCAGGGGCCTGACCAGCGCTACCTGCGTAGACATTCCAGCGCGGACCGCCCCCAACGTTCTCAGCAGGCTGTTCCACGGGGGTCTTCTCGACTTCCCAGCCACGCGCGGAGAGAGAATCGGCCAGGAAATCCCCTACCGGGCCCTCGTGGTAGGTGGTGGACTCGATTTCACACAACAGGCGTGTAAACCCGATGGGATCAAGTCTTTCCCGCTTCTTCGGGGTATGGTCGATCGCAGGATGAACCGTCATGATGATCTCAGAATATCGCACGAGGTGTTTGAGGCTGTTGATTTCAGCTGGAATCCAGCGTTTCGAATCCTGGAAAGATATCTGAAACTCCCCGCAGGATGCGTGGCGGCAGATGAAAAAAGGACGCCGCAGAGCGTAGAATGAGGAGTGGAATGACCACCATCGCAGCGCCCGGTGAAACAGTCGCGAGTTTTGGAGGGCCTCATCCCACGGCTGCCAAGATGCGCAGCGTGGAATTGACCGGGCCCGCGGGGCGGCTTGAGGCGCTCTTGAATGAAGCGGCACCCGATGCGCAATTTGCGGCGCTGGTCTGCCATCCACATCCGCTGGGCGGCGGGACACTCAACAACAAAGTTGCTTATCACGCCATGAAAGCCATCAACGACCCCGCGTGGGGACTTGGCTGGCCAGTGTTGCGCTTCAACTTTCGTGGCGCTGGCCTGAGTGAAGGCACACACAATGGTGAAGCCGAAACTGGCGATGTGCTGGCAGCAATGGGCTGGCTTGAAAACGAATACAATCTTCCCCTCGTAATCGTGGGCTTCAGCTTTGGCGCGGCGATGGCGTTGAAAGCTTGTTGCCAAGCAGGTTTAACAAGCGCAAACGTGCGTGCGCTGGTTGCACTCGGGCTGCCCACAAAAGTTGACGACCGAGTATATCGATACGCATTTCTGCAGGACTGCAAGATCCCCAAAATGTTTCTCAGTGGAGACGGCGACGAATTCGCGTCCGCCACACAGCTGGTGCAAGTGGCAGCCGCCGCAGCCGAACCCAAACGCCTGGTGCTCCTTCCCTGCGCCGATCACTTTTTTACCGGTCAACTTGAGCCGATGCAGGACGCGATGGCCATTTGGCTGCAGGAGCAACTCCCATGACACCGGTAAGCGATGCTGCCCTCGAGTCCCTGCATGCAACAGCCACGTCCATCTTCACCGGCGCGCTTGAAGCCTGCAACATTTCATCGGCGTTCGACCGCCGAATCCGGTTCGAGGGCAACACGCTGCATCGGCTCTTACCTGACGGCAGCGGTCCGGCGACGATCAATCTGAGCAGTTACAAGCGCATCTTCGTCATTGCTCTTGGCAAAGCCGCCAGCCCGATGCTCGATACCCTGCTGGACCGGATGAAGCGGCGCAAGGGAATGAGGGGCATCTGTTGCTCCAACCAGCTGCCCAAACACCGCAACTGGCGCTTTCGCTACTTTGAGGGTGGCCACCCACTGCCCAACGAAGACTCCTTTGCGGCAGCCCGCGCCACGCTGGCGTTGCTGAAGAAGGCCCGGAAAGACACGCTGATCTTTTTCCTTATCTCGGGCGGCGGATCGGCCATGTTCGATCTGCCACTGGATCCGCAGATCACGCTCGATGACACCATCTCGTTCCATCAGTTGCTTGTGGGTTCGGGTGCGCCAATCAATGAGATCAATACGCTGCGCAAGCACTTTTCCGCGGTGAAGGGCGGACGCCTGGCCATTGCCGCGCCGGAGGCAGCCAAAGTTTCACTGCTGGTGCCCGATGTGCCGCTCCGCTCGCTGGATGCACTCTCTTCCGGCCCCACGTCGCCCGATCACTCTTCAGTGGACGACGTGCGAGCTCTGCTGGCGAAGTATGAGCTGGCCCCTAAATTGCCATCGTCTGTCCGCGCTTTCTTTGAGCGCGAGGATCTGCCTGAGTCGCCGGGTAACAAGGTCTGGCGTCCGCCTTTCTTTCCCAAGATGCCGTGGACCGGAGCAGTGGCACCACGCCGCGTGACTTCGGCTACCTCAATGTCTGGCGAGGATGAAGCGTTCCGGGATTCGGTGTTTGAGATTCTTCTCTCCAGCCACGATTTGGGCGAGAACGCGCGCAGCCTGGCCGAGAAGGCCGGCTTTCATGTGGTGGTGGACAACAGCTGTGACGATTGGGACTACGCCGATGCCGCGCGCTACCTGCTGGAGCGCTTTCATGATCTGCGCGCAAATCACCCGCGGTGCTGCCTGATCTCAGTGGGCGAAGTTACCGTGACGTTGAACAGGACCCCCGGCGCCGGCGGACGCAACCAGCAGTTTGTGATGGCGTGTGCGCTGGAATTGGAAGGCCATCCGGGCGAACGGCTGACAGTGCTCAGCGCTGGCTCCGACGGGATTGATGGCAACACCCAATCCGCAGGGGCTGTGGCCGATCCCACCACTGTGACCCGCGCCCACGCTTTCGGGTTCCACCTGAAGTCGTCGCTGGCTGCATTCGATGCGTGTCCCATGTTCACGGCTCTTGGCGACTCTGTGGTAACGGGGCCAACGGGCCACAATCTGCGCGACCTGCGGCTGCTGATTTCAGAAGTCGATTAAGCCTGCCGAGGCTGCCCGTGGCCACCTGATGGCCGCATGAGGAACTCTGAAAAGCCGTTCGCGCGGTTTCGCGGTATCAACAGCATTCCTTCCGCAAGAACCCATCCGATGCGGTAACATTGCTCTCACATCGATTTCGAGTGGATGAGGATTTGTTCGTGGTTCGAAAAGGCACGCACAAGACAGCCGCTAAGGCGCCCGATATTCGCACCGTCGCCGCTCTAGCGAAGGTCTCAATCGCCACCGTCTCGAGAACCATCAACGGCTCGCCAGCCGTGAGCGATCGGCTGTCAAAACGCGTCTGGATGGCCATCGAACATTTGAATTATTTCCCCAACACCCATGCGCGCAGCCTTGTCTCAGGGCGCAGCCGGATTCTCGGGATCATCGTGGAAAATATCACCAACCCCTTTTTCCCGGAGCTGATCCAGAGCTTTGAAGAGATCGCGGTGGCCCATGGATACGAGATCCTGGTCAGCTCGTCCAATGGAGACGCCGCAGTTCTCACCAACTGCGTGCGTCGCATGCTGGAGCGCAAGGTTGAAGGCGTAGCGGTGCTGACCTTTGGACAGGAAGAACCCGTTCTCGACCGGCTCGTGCACCACAACGTTCCCATGGTGTTGGCCGAATTCAAGTTGGAGGACCCCAAGGCAAGCACCATCCTGCTCGACTACACAACCGGCATTCGCGCGGCTGTGAATCACCTGGTGGAGTTGGGCCATCAGAAGATCGCGTTCCTCGCTGGTCCGCACAAGCTGCACTCGGCAATAACACGCGAAAACGACTTCCGCACAGCGATGGGCGCCGCAGGACTGACCATCCATAAAAAGTGGATCATCGAGTGCGATCACACGCTGAAGGGCGGGGTGGCCGGCTATGGAAAGCTGCATGCGCTCGCGACACGGCCGACAGCGATTCTCTGCTCCAACGATATGACGGCAATTGGTGTGCTCCGCGCGGCCTACATGGAGGGGCTGCGTGTGCCCCAGGACCTGTCGGTCGTTGGGCTGGATGACATCGACTTTGCCGAGTTCACATTGCCTCCGCTGACCACCATCCGCTTGTCGCGCACCGATCTGGCACACGCGGCATTTGAGGCTCTTCGCCAGCAGGCAGAGGACCCGGCTAATCCGAAGATCGTGCGCGAATTCCTCGTCTCGACCAGCCTGGTTGTGCGCGGATCGACGGCCGCGCCGGCTGCGGGCGCGCGATAGAAACCTTTCGCAGCATGCCAGATTGCGGGACCTTTTGTGCTGCAGCATAAATTCCTTACGGATTTCCTATCAGGCGCTCACTGTCGCGCCTCCAGGCTAGGAATCGAAGTAAAGCAATTTCAAACTGAGCCTGCCTGGCCTCAATACTTCCATCGAGGTACAGGGACAATGCGCGCAACAATGAGATCCATCCATGGGGCCTCCTCGCGGCGTCGCTATTTTCGCAATACATTTTGCAACACGCGATGGCAATCGGATGTGTTTTCGCTGTCATGCTGGGCATCGTGCCAAATGCGCTCAACGCGCAAAACCCGAGTACATTGGAGCAGGCGCCAAGCACCAGCACCGACCTATTTGTGATGATTGGATCTGATTTTGACCGCCCGGGCCTTGTTCCGCGTGCGAATTACAACATCGGAATCGGCCACACGGTCGGCTTTTTAAAGAAGGATCCTGTGGGAGATGAACTTATATTCGGGTACACCTATGAAAACGCCGGAACGCATGGCTTTCTGCATACCAACTTTGGCGAACACACCGAGAGCATCGGTGAGATGAAAAACTTTTCAATTCCCAAGTCCAAGTTCTGGACCGGTTACACGTGGATTCAAACGGGCATCACCAGCTATACGGGCAACGCCCATGTGCAAAACAGGCTGGATAGCGGCGTCTCACTGGGCGCAATCGCGCACCTCAACTATCACGCCTCGATTTGGATCCAGGAGAGCTACAGCAAGGTTGTAACCGTGCTGTGGCATACCACCACAGGCGTTGGATACACGTAAAGCTGGTAACCGAATGCTCGCCCAGTAACTTGCCGATCAGGCCAATTTCCAGGGCTCCCGATAGGGTCGCGTCATCAGTTCGCTGGCGGCAGCGTCGTTTAGGATCTTTTCGTTCGCCACATCCCACTGGAGCTTACGGCCGACCATCATGGAAATGAGACCGAGGTGGCCCGGCAGCGTGGAGTGATGCGCAGTTTCTACCGGAGTGATGGTGGGCTTGCGCGACTTGACGCTGTCAAGGAAGTTGCGGCGATGCTCATGGGACTCATAAAGCTTGACCTTACGCAGATCCTCGGGCAGCGAGTCCCCCTTGAGCCATTCAGGATTTGAAGCGTCGAAGCCGTCACGATCGACCCAGACCCAACCGTCGGTCCCAATCCATTTTGTGCCCATCACGATCTCCGGATGACCGCCGGCAATGGTGATGCCAACGTCATTCGGATAATGCGTGACTTCCTTGCGGTACTTGCATTCAATCTTGTAGGTCGTCGCGGTATTCCAGACGGCATTGGCCGCAGGAAAATCGCCGTGGCCTTCCACTTCAGACGGGCCGGTTAGATCGAAGCCAAGACCCCAATGCGCGATATCGCCGTGGTGGCCGATCCAGTCGAGAAGCTGTCCGCCGCCAGTGTTGTAGTTCCAGCGCCAGTTCTGGTAGACACGGGCATCGATATACGGCTCCATCCTCGATGGACCAATCCACGTGTTGTAGTCCAGTTCCGGCGGAGGTTGGGTGACAGCGAGGTCCCACGCCGGCGTTCCCGGAACGATCAGCGCGGGGTCGTCGATCTTGTTCGGCAGCGCGGCGAGCCGTTGCATGAGGGCAGGAACGGTATGGGGAAAATCGTGGTGACCGCCGGGCAGGCCGACTTCAACACGGACCACATTGCCGATGAGGCCGTTGCGCACGATCTCCGCCGCCTTGTGAAACGTGGGCAGAGAGCGCTGCCACGAACCTGTTTGCCAGATGATGCTGTTGCTCTGCACAGCCTTGACGATTGCCTGCTGTTCGGCAATGGTTTTGGCCAGCGGCTTTTCGCCGTAGATGTCCTTCTTTCGATTTGCGGCGTAGGTAGCCAGCACCGCGTGCGAGTGATCGGGTACGGCGATCATGACGGCATCAATATCGTCCCGCGCCATAAGCTCGCGGTAGTCGTGGTAGGCCTTGCAGTCCTTGTTGCCATATTTCGCATTCACGGTGTCAACGGCGGCCTGCAGATGACCCGTGTGAATGTCGCACGCTGCGACGACCTGGCAATCCGCTTCGCCGAGAAACGACTTGGTATTTGCCGGTCCCATCATGCCCCATCCAATGACGCCAATGGTTATGCGATTGGAGGCAGACGGGCGCCCCATGCCCCAGGCCACGCTGGGCATGGCTGCCGCGGCGCCAGCTACCTTGAGAAAATCGCGCCTGGTGAACAAAGACCTTGACTTCGAAGTGGATTGGCGGTTTTTCATCCTATTCTCCAAGTTCTTTTTCCGCGAATCAGGCTCTTTGAGCGAGCGGCTGAATGGCTGACATTAAATCGGCGGAAAATGTTGCACACGAAGATTAGCACGCCGAGGGAAAGCCGCGTGGTGACTCTGCCGGCAGAGGGCAGCACTCATTGAGGAACGAGGACGCCGCCTGAGCGCATGGCCTCAATCTCCGCATGGGTCTCATCCGCGGCGATGCGGCGGTTGGTATAGATGTGCGGCTCTCCGAAGGTGACCTTGGCGGAGAAGTTGGGCGCACCGAGAGCTTTCCATAGCTGTGGCAAAAACGCCGCGTTGCCAAACCAGCACAGTTCACTTTCCGGCGCACCGTTCCCCGACAGGTAGCGGATGGCAGCGGAGGTGATGGGGATGCGCGCATCCACAGCAGGGGTGTAGAAGCGGGAGTGAAAGCGCAGCAGCTGGGTACCGTCGGTGCTGGTGCCCTCAGGGAAAAAGAGCACGGGGACTGAACCTTTGAGTCGCTCGGCGATGACAAGCGTCGTGGCCTCAGCACTGGCACGGCTGGAGCGGTCCACAAAGATTGTTCCGCCCGCGCGCGCCAGCGTTCCGAAAAAGGGCCAGCGGCTGATTTGGATTTTGGAGACCAGGTAACAGGGCAGCGCCGCGGCAAAGATCGCGATGTCGAGATAGCTGAGGTGATTGGCAACCAGGAGGCCGCCTGTAGGCGGTTTACCTGTAATCCTGAGCTCAATGCCAAGCAGGCGCATGGCCATGATGCCTGACTCGTGGATCCATAAGGCGCGACGCTCAAGCGTGTCGGGCCGGAAGAGGCGCAGGAGCAACGAACGAATCAGAATGTAGATCAGTACCAATGCCAGCGTCACAGCACGCCGGAAAGCACGGAAACTCATTGCGTAAGGGGAGCCAGGAAGCGATTGCGCGCCGAGGCAGAGAGCAATTTCAGATCGAGCAACGTCAGGAAATCGATGGTGCCAAACTCCCGATCCCAGGCCGGCGGGCCACCGATGCGGGCGCCTATGGCAAGGTAGGTTTTCAACAGCTTGGGCACCTTTGTGGGTGCCGGCGCTATTGAATCTGGATTGAGGTCTGGCCGGCAAGGCGACGGCTGTGCGTGTGCGCCCTCCTGCTCGATGGGACAAGCGTACGCGGCGGTCGGCACGGTCTCGAACTCCGGTGAGACCCGATAGTGCTCCAGCTGGCGGTACGTCTGCCAACCTACCTCGGGGTCCCGGGAGTTGATCGACGAGCAACCAAGAAGATAGCGCAATCCCATGTCATTAGCATACTGCGCGATCCCCCTCCACAGCAGTGTCAATACCTCAGGAGTGCGATGATCGCGATCGATGGAGGCGCGGCCGAGCTCGAGAATGCCGGGTCGCAGTGGTTCATAGGGGGCAAAGCTGAACTCCTGCTCGGAGTAGTACCCAAGGTTGCGCTCGGCAGTTGTCCCGGACTGCATCCTGTACGTGCCCACGATGCGGCGAGCGGGATTGTTCTCAAGCTTGTCTTCCACCAGCAGGTGCTCACAGCAAAGGTCGAATTGATCCGTGTCCAAACCGGTGCGGTAAGAGCTTTCAAGGCCTTCGCCTAGCTCGATGTTGAAGACTTTGAAGCGTAGACGGCAGGCGGCCTCGCGATCTTCCGTGGATTCAGCAAGGCGCAAACGGTAGCGACCCACCTCGGCACGAATACGCGACCTGGCCGGCAGCAAGGGCAGGGACGGAGCATAAGTGGAAAGGGGGAGTTCCACCAGAGGGGTGAAACCAAGCGGTTGCTTCAACGGAGCCTGCTGCCCAGCGTGCGCAATCACAGGAGTAGTATCCGGCCGGAATTGTAAAAGGAAAGTCAAGCAGATGCAAATATGGTGCAAATACTTTGACTAGTCTTCGACTCGCCAACCGGCGAAAAGGCTCTCCATGGGGAGAGCCTCTGGTCGAAACAGCTGCGAAATTTACGAGGAATTAAGCGCAGCCGCCGGCGATGGAAGGAATGACCAGAACTTCGTCTCCTTCTTTAAAGCTGTACTTTTCATTGCCGAGGAAGCGGATGTCTTCTTCGTTTACATAGAAGTTAATGAAGCGGCGAATCTGTCCGTCTTCGCCTCGCAGGTGCTGGCGAAGCGCCGGGAAACGGCCTTCAATATCCGTAACAAGCTCGGGGAGATTTGCGGCGGTACTGGCGATTTCTCGTACGTTGTTGGTGTGCTTCTGGAATGCGTTCGGTAACAGGACTCTAACGGACATGACTTTCTCCTGCCAGGCTGAGGGCCGGGCTTAGTTCGACGCTTGCGGCGTTGTGCTCTTCAACAAATGCTTCGAAGTCGGTGAGGCGTGGACGAATTGCATGGCTCACTTTGTAGGCGTCCTGCAGGCAATCGGTAGTTTTGAGGCCGTTGCCGGTGATGCAGGAAACGGTGAGTTCGTCGGGATGGATGCGGCCGTGCGCGTAGAGACGCGCCGTGACGGCCGTAGTGACGCCGCCTGCGGTCTCAGTGAATATGCCTTCAGTCTCAGCTAGTTCCTGAATGGCGGAGACGATCTCGACGTCGGACACGTCCTCTGCCCATCCGCCTGAGGCGCGGATGGCGCGGGAGGCGTAAGGCCCGTCCGCCGGGTTGCCGATGGCCAGCGAACGCGCGATCGTGTTGGGACGCTGCGGCTCAATCTGCTCAGTGTTGTTCTTGACGGCAACGGAGATCGGCGAGCAGCCAGTGGCCTGCGCTCCGAAGAATTTGACCGGTTTGTCTTCAACGAGGCCGAGCGCGACCAGTTCACTGAAGGCCTTGCGGATCTTGGTAATGAGTGAACCGCCGGCCATGGGACAGACAATGTTGTCGGGGAGGCGCCAGCCGAGTTGCTCAGCGATTTCAAAGCCGACTGTCTTGGATCCTTCAGCGTAATAGGGGCGCAGGTTCACATTCACAAAGCCCCAGTTGTAGCGGTCGGCGATCTGCGAGCAGAGGCGGTTGCAGTGGTCGTAGTTGCCATCGATGCGCACGAGCGTGGCGCCATAAACCTGGGTGTTAAGAATCTTGGCGGGTTCAAGGTCGGATGGAACCAGAATGAAGGTCTTGAGCCCCAGCCGCGCAGCCCCGGCGGCAACGGCGTTGGCCAGGTTGCCGGTGGAGGAGCAGCCAACGGTATCAAATCCAAAGGCCTGGGCATTGGCCAGCGCCACGGCCACTACACGATCTTTAAAGCTGAGCGTGGGCAGGCAAACGGCATCATTCTTCAAGTAAAGGTTGCGCGCCCCGATATGCGCGCCGAGGCGCGGAGCCTTCATAAGCGGCGTGAATCCGGCAGGGGTTTGCGGGACATAGGAATCCGAGACCGGCAGCAGGGCGCGATAGCGCCACATATTCAACGGTCCCTGGGAGATGGCTTCGCGGGTAAAGCGGGTGCGAGCGTACTCAAGGTCGAAGACCACCTCAAGTGGGAAAAAACAGTCATCACAGATGGAAAGCGGTTGAACCCCGTAGGATTTCCCACATTCCCGACAACGTAATTCGTAAGCAGTCGCCACAAATCCCTCGCTAGGTCAGCGAGTGACTGAAGGTATGCGAGCACGTGACCTGCTCAGAAGTAAGCGAACGTGAGTTGACTCGAATCACCTTGCGAGCCGCCTAAGCCAAGAGTGCTGAAGCGACCCCCGAATCTCATGTTCCCCGTCTCCGGGCAAGAGTTGACACCATACTCCCGTTTTGCGCGGGCAGGTTGTCGTGGCGTCACAGGGCTCGTCCCTCAACCACTCTG
>Ga0182018_10000557_pt1 | contig 47598 bp, 32 predicted proteins | sample 812P2MmetaG_FD_120490 | JGI IMG/M metagenome (GOLD analysis project Ga0182018, IMG submission 120490) | Permafrost microbial communities from Stordalen Mire, Sweden - 812P2M metaG | ecosystem: Environmental > Terrestrial > Soil > Wetlands > Permafrost | place: Sweden: Stordalen | collected... | reverse complement strand
TTCCTGGTTCAGCTCCGCGCTGCTCGGAATGGCTTCTGGATAGGCCTGCTTTACGCTTCGGCCTTTGTCCTCTTCACACTGAATTCCGCCTCCCTCGCCTACTCGTCCATGAACTTCACAGCGGATGCGCCAACTTTGGGCTTCGCTGGACTTGCCTGCGCGATATTGTTCTTCTACAATGGCAAACGTCTATGGCTGGACCCTGCCCTGATCGCGATCTTTGCCTGTTGTGCGCTCGGTTGTAAGCAGAACATGGCATTGTTCGTAGTTGCTTTACCGCTATTTGGTCTCATCTATCATGGGCGCGGGTTCGCAATGCGCCTGCTCGTTTGTATCGGTACCGGTCTGGTGTTGACCCTCGGCGTGATATGGGCTGTTTACCATAGTTTATCGGCCGTCTACTTCAACAACATCCTGGTCCCCAGGCGCTTTCCGCTTCTGTGGGAGCATGCGGCCCCAGCGGTCGAGTTCCTCTATACGAATGCGGTCTTGCTATTATTTGCGCTGGGCTGCCTGATAGCGATCGCTTTCTCCAGTACCCATAGTCTGTGTCAGGGCTTCAGTCGAGGACAGATCGGCCGCGTTATCCTGTTTTTCGCGATTGCATTAGGGCTTACTCCGTTTTCGATAATGGGAGTAGTCTTTTGGGGCGGGTCCGCCAATGCATTGTCGCCAACGCTATACTTCGGTTTGCTGACGCTGCTGGCGCTCTCTCACGTACTTCTGGTTGAACAGTCGCGGGAGCGGGAGTGGCCTGGCCCTTCGAGCGCTTGGGCGGTCCTTGTGCTCTTTGCCGTTCTCCATTGCCCGCTGCTTGCCAAGACTCTTGGCCCATATCCAGTCCGCTTTGCCCTGCGCCGGAGTTCGTCCGACATTGTCTATCGATACTCGCTTCAGCACCCGGGCGAGGTTTACTTTCCGTTCGATCAAGTCTCGGTGTTTTTTGCCGAGCACAAGTTCTATCATGCGGATTGGGGAATTGGAGATCTAATACTCGGTAAGGTGCCGGTTAGCAGCGATGAGGTCCGGCGGAATATACCGCCGGCGGCTCGCTACGTTGCCTATCCGCCGGATGCTCCTTCAAATTGCCTGGCCCCCTACATTACTCCGAATCACATTCACCATAAACTGCCGGAGTTGCCCACCTTTTCGGTTTTCGAATTGGAGCCGATTTCCGGGCTTGAGCCGAAGATGGCGCAGCCGATCTGCGAAATGGGGTCGGTGCAACGATGATTACGTGGCGGCATATACGCAAAATCCGCCGCGGCGTCTTCTGCGCGGCTCAGGATTTTACGAGACCCGCGATTGCCGGTGCTGCAATTTCCCGAGCTTCGGCAACGGTTCCGCAGATCGACCGCACCGTCTCCGCCTCAAGCGACCCGTAAATCGGCAGGCAGAGCACCTGTCTGGAAACGCGCTCCGCCACTGGCAGATTGGATCCTGCCGCCGACGGCGAAGCCGAGTAGCACGAAGCCCAGGAAATCAGCGGGTAGAAGTACTTCCTGGCATGGATATTGCACTGCCGCAGCAGGATAAATAACTCGTCCCGCGTCATGCCGAAACGGCCGGCATCGATCAGGACGGGGAAGTACGCGTAAGTCGGTTCCGTTGCGGGGATGTCAGCGAGGACGTCAATACCGGGAATGTCCGCAAGGAGCTTGGTATACAGCAGCGCCAGATCCCGGCGATTGGCAATCTCCCGGCCAACAAGGTCCATCTGCATCAATCCGAATGCCGCTTGAAACTCATTCATTTTCCCGTTGATACCGGGACCGATGATGGTCTCCTCGTCGGCGATGCCGAAGTTCTTCAGCGAGTTCACGCGCTGCCGGCGAGCGTCGGTGCCGCACACCAGCGCCCCACCCTCGGCCGTGTTGAACAGCTTGGTCGCGTGAAAGCTCAGAATCGAAATGTCCCCATAGCTTACGAGCGATTTCCCTTTGTACCGCACTCCAAACGCGTGGGCGGCGTCGTAGATTACGTGCAATCCGTGAATGTTGGCAATACGTTCGATCGCTTCCACATTGCAGGGCCGTCCATAAACGTGAACCGCGAGAATGGCCCTGGTCTCAGGGCCGATCAACCGCTCGATCTTGGCCGGATCGAGATTCAGCGTTACGGGATCGATATCGCAAAAGACAGGGCTTACGCGATTCCAGTACAGGGAGTGGGTGGTCGCAGGAAACGTAAATGGCGTGGTAATCACTTCTCCGCTATTGATGCGCAGCGCCTCCAGCGCCACCAACAGTGCGATGGTGCCGTTGCAAAACAGGCTCAGGTGTTCCACTCCCAGAAAACTGCGCAGCCTGCCTTCGAGAGCTTCGTGCAGCGGCCCCTGGTTCGCGAGCAATTTCCGCTCCCAAATGCCCTCCAGCATTTGAACATAGCCCTCAAGCTTGGGCATGGTAGGGCGGGTGACGTAGACGATATCCGGGAGTTTCCGGCGCGCGACCAGATCCGCCCGGCCGGCCGCGGCTCTGTCCGACCCGAAATCCACCATGTCCGGTATTCTCCTTGCCGCGCCCCGTGACATCCGGTGTTGGTGCGGTACTGAGCTTGTGCCCAGGGAACCCGCAGAATAGCAAACGATGCGCCGCGATTCAATGGCGAAGTCGCTTGCCAGCCACTGGGCGGTTTGCCGCAAAAACGCAAATCCGCTATATTTGAGTACGAATGCACGCCAAGCCATCGAAGGACGACTATGCTTCGGGGATGGTTCACTGGAGGGAAAGCGAATTTGAACCGACGCCCTTCGGCACTCGCGAGAAATGACCCAGGTTTGCTCACGAAAAATGACCCACCAGACTGGCGAAAAGGCCCCCGAAAACGTGCGCCGAAATGATGCCGGGCCTCGCCGCCAGAGCGCCCGCCATGGGAAGCAAGGAGCTTGCACGCCTTCGGCGTGGATGAAATCGCCTAGGTGGTTTCTTGCCCTGGGCAAGCCCTGTTCTTCGGGTGGGTCACTCTATCCGAGCACAAATGGGTCACTTCTCGTGAGCGCCGACGCGACGCCCAACTTGGATCGATGGCGTTCCAATTGTTGCGGCCCGACCTGGGCCGCGGGATTCTTGAAGTTGGCGCCGGGGCAGGCCGGATTACCGGGCCTGAACCTCACCGAGGCGCTACGCAACCACTAGTCCGGTTATGGAATCCCTGACCACAACTACCGCCCCTGCGATCTTACAGTCGGACATCGAGTTTTCCGTTCTCATCACGTGCTATTACGAGGAGAAGAGCATCGACGAGTTCTACCGGCGCTTGTCGGCTACGCTTGAGAGCCTGAACCGCTCTTACGAGATTATCTTCGTCAACGACGGCAGTCGCGACGGTACCTGGGAGAAACTCAAGGCGATCTTCGCCAAAGATGCCCGCGTCCATGCAGTTCTCGATTTGTTCAAGAACTCAGGTCAGCAGGCGGCAGGCACAGCGGCGCTGAATGAAAGCCGGGGCCGCGCCCTGGTATATATCGACAGCGACTTGCAACTGGCGCCGGAGGAGCTGCCCCGGCTGGTCGCGGAGCACGATCGCGGCTTCGACATGGTCACGGGTTACCGCCAGAACCGCAAGGATTCCCTGTTTCGCATCGTTCCCTCTTTCCTGGCGAACATCATCATGCGCCGGGCGTCGCACAGCAAGGTGCGCGACTTCGGCTGCACGTTCAAGATCTTCAATGCACTGCCCTTGCGGGCCTTTAATTTCGGACCGCGGCACGTGACCAGCTTCGTAGAGGTGATTGCGAAGATCGACCGTATCGCCGAAGTGCCGGTCACCCATTACCCGAGGCTATACGGCAGTTCCGGTTGGACGTTCGGTAAGCTCATGAAATACAACACCGATAACCTGATGATCCTGTCGGAGCGCCCGTTTCAGGTGACTGCCCTGCTTTGCCTCGCGGCCGTGCTGCTGCTCGCCGCCAGGATCCTGCTGTACCGCCTCTTTCCGGTCACCATTATGAGGAGCGTCTCCAATGGACTGTTGTTGAACGCGACCCTGATTGCCTTGCTGGTGAACGTGGCCCTGCTCTCGTGGGTTGGCGAGTTTGCTATTCGATCCTTCTTCGCGCACCGGGCCATTCCAATGTACATTGTGAGAGAAAAGCTTTCGCGCTGACAATGAACTGTGCAGGATTCCTTCAGGCGGTCGATGGCGATACAACCTTGGCTGGGCTTCCGGCGGCCGCCACTTCCGGTCCCGGGTTGCGGGGCCGAGATGGGGAAGCGTCTAGCGATAGCAACCGTTAGATCTTTGGGTCCTGCCATCGACGGCTAGCCGATAGGCGCTTTGACGCTTGCGCGAGATTCCACGGGTCCTGACAATTCGGCGCATGCTGGCACAAGACCGGATGCTAAAATTAGAATCCTTGCCCCTGGAGAACGTGAGATTTTGGTTAACGCCGCCGTGGCGACGTTGGGGCTGCAAGATTCACCCCGAGCGCGAGTCAAACGAGGCGTCGGATGAATGGCGGTTTTGACCCTTGAAGAGTTGGAGAATCGGATGATCCATAATAACGAGCAGGTTTTAGCGCACTGGAACAGGCAGGATGTGGAGTCAATGTATGACAAACATCTCTTGACCGCGGAGATCGAGCTTATTCGGCAGCGTATCACCACCGGTGCGAAGATACTTGATGCGGGCTGCGGCGAAGGGGAAGGCACCATCGCTTACTCCGCGGTTCCCGGAGTTGTGGTGCATGCCGTCGATTTCTCGGAGACACGGCTCGCTATGGCCGGAGAGAAGCTTGCCGGGCATGAAAATGTCCTGCTAAAGCAGGTGAATTTTCTCGGAGAGTATACATGCGATGAAGATTATGACTTTATCATATCGCAACGTTTTTTAATCAACTTAATGGAGTGGCCGCTTCAGCAGAAAGTGTTGCTTGACCTGATGAGCAAGCTAAAACCCGGTGGAAGGTTGCTTATGCTGGAGGGGAGCCAGCAAGGCGTCGACTCTCTGAATGAACTTCGATCCGCGGCCGGACTGGAGCCAATACCGGTAAAATGGCACAATTTGTTCTTTGACGACAATTTGCTAATCACATTCATGCGGCAAAACGGTTACGGCTTGATTGAGCAGGATGGGTTGGGTACGTATTTCATGTTGACCAGAGGCATCCGGCCAGTCCTTGATGCCGACCTAACTTGGGACTGTGAATTCAATCGACTCGCAGCTCTTCCAAGAATGAGCGACCTGCTGGGGTTCAAGACAGCCTTCTCTCGACTAAAACTGTTTGTGTTTCAAAAGTAATTAAAGTGTATGGCTACATTGAAACGACGCCAAACGGCGCAACCGAGGGCCGCGCATTGTTTTTGCCAGTAACGCCTCGTTAGTTCCGGTCCTCATTTCGGTTCGTATTCCAAAAGTGCAATTGAGGATAAGCGGCTTCGCAGCAAGGAGTTGTTGGCGTGACCTGCGCGGCAGTTTTCCAAAGGCAGACGACCGGGCGGTGTTAGGAGACCCAATACCCTCCGGGATGATTTCGGCGGGACGGCAGGGAATTGGCGCGGATCCGACTCCGGGGCCGGAAGTTCCACGCGCGTTTGAGTGTCCAAAACCCTTCTTAGAACAAAGGCGGGACACCGGCAATCACGTTTTGGCTCCCTGGCGACGATGCCGCATCGGTCGATTCGCTCGCGAAACCACCTTAGAAAAATCAACCGCTTACGACGTGTTTTCAGAGCAACTCGGATCAGTTGTTTGTTTTCCATGCGTGTTTGATCCGTGAGCATATACCTTTTGCCCGGCGGTTGCTACCGGCGACGGCCAATGGAATTAAACTGAACCGCCCTGGATCTGCTCGCCGGGCTTGCCCGCCTGGCCGACCGTGGCGAGCGGGCAAAGAGAGGCGATGGGAGCGGCGAAATTATGCGACCAAGCTGGCCAACCGGAAACCGGGAGCCAAAATGGAAATCCACGTCCCCGTTTATACCGGCGTCATCGTGGGGATCTGGAGCTTATCGAAGCCGTGAGTCGTTATCGGTTACCCTCCCTGGGGTTGAGGTCACCCTGTTTTCGTCCCCTTGATCCCCAATACCAAAGACTCAAAATCAGGCCGATGGCGGTAAGGGCGCTCAGAACCGCACCGGCAATCTCCGGCATCCCGTCCGCCATCCGCAAACTCACGTCGGCGGCTCCTGCGGGAACCTGTACCTCCATCAAGCCCTCCGGAGAGGAAGGGCGCAGCGGGAGAGGGCGTCCTTGCCCCAGGTCGGCGGTCCAGCCGGGAAAATAGAATTGCTTGACAGTCACCCAGGTTTCGGACGGGCTGTCGGTGTGGAACTCGATAAACCTCGGGTCCCAACGCCGCGCGACGGCGGTACCACTCGTGGGCGCCACTTTGGAGGCGCCGGGATCGACCGGAATACCGCGAACCGACACGAGTTTGGGATCCGTCCACTGGGCCCAGGCGGTAATCAGGTAATCCAGGTTCATCGGCGCGATTTGTTGAACCTGCACATGCTGGTAGCCCAAGGTGACGATCAGGGGCGGGATCCAGCCGGCGGCCAGCAACAGGGCGAGCCCCACGAGGACGGCTTCAGTCCACCGCCAGTGCTGGCGCAGACTTTCCATTCCGGCAACCGCCAGCGCGGCGGTGGCGACGGTCAAGAGCGTGTTCAACCTGGACGGGAACTGAATGGCGCCGAGGAGCGGGAGGTGGGTCCAAAACCACCCGCTGACCGGGAGCATCAACAGCAGGCTACAGACGGCCACGATGCCCCAACACCAAGCTTCACGGCGCACGCGGACGGACTTGGCCATGAGCGCGGCGGCTCCAAATAGCGCCGCCACGGCCGCGGTCCAGGCGGTGAACCGGGAGAGCGATTTCAGATATGGCGTGGGAGCGACACCGGAGAACAGGAAGTTCCGCTCGAACCTGTAATCCGGACGGGTTTCAATCAGCTTGTAAGCGGAGATATATTTTTGGTAAGACAGGGCGGGCAACAAATAGAATGCGGCGAGCGCGAATCCCAGCAGCATTCCGGCGAGCACCGCCAGCAGGGAAGCGGCACGCTGGCGGGGGCGCGCCTGCCAGGCGGCATAGAACAATGGCAGCGGCGCGAAAAGCATGGCCGTGAACAGGTGGGTGGTGAACAGCAGCCCCCAACAGACGGCCAAACCGGCCCCGACCGCAAGCGTGCGGCGCTCCAGCAGGACGGCGGTGAAGCACAGAATGAGCGGCATCCAGGCAAACGCCCAGAATTCCGCCAGCGCGCAGCGTGTGTAGAGATCGGTCTTGAGGAAATACGGGACGGCCAAGTAAACCAGCGCTCCCAGCGTGGGAACCAGCGTTCCGCCGGCCAGTTGTCTGAGCCAGAAATAGGCGGCCACTCCCGCCAGGATCAGCGCGGCCACGATCGAGAGACCCAGATCGTAAACCTCGCGCCCCGGGCCGGTGAAGGCGTGGAACGCAGCCGCCGCGTAATACGGGAGCGGGCCATAGACGAACAGATCGGGGCTGCCGAGTCCACCGTTCATTCCCTGGAGCCATCGCGGGTACAACTCACCCGTTGAAAGCTGGGCCACAAAGCACCGGTACCACGACAGATGCTCGGCCGCATCCATACCGTAGGGAATCCCAAAAAGAAACATCGGAATGGCGGCCAGCAAGCTTACCGCAACGACGATCGATATGGGTGCAAAATGGTATCGCCGTCCGAAATCCTCGAGCCGGGTGTTTAACATTTTGAAGCATTCTAACACGCGGTGTCCGGGCTCTGGCTCCGTTGGGGCAAGCCACTCGGCGCGTCCGCGGAACGGTACTTGCGCGACGGTACCGGTAGTTCCATTTCGCGCGGCTCCCTCGATCGGAACCATGCTATACTCCAACGTGCTGCCGGCGACGTAGCGCGTGGCCAACGCTCCCGGCGCCGCATAGCCGGGGCAGCGCAACAGAATATGAACCGCGAGACCTCGAGGGAGCCATGAATACTTCGGCCAACGAAGAGCTGGAGCCGGTTCAAACCGGGCAGGCCGCACCCGCGGCGCAGAGATGGTGGGAGCGGTGGACTCCCCTGGCAGCCGCCGCACTGGCGGTATTCTACCTCGTCACCAGCATTCTCATCGCCGGTCATCGCCTGCTTTGGTTTGACGAAATTGTAACCGTCCTGATTTCGCGGCTTCCCGGCGCGTCCCGAATCGTGGATGCGCTGGCACACGTGGACAACAACATGCCGGCGCCGTATTTCCTGGTGGTCCACGGATTTTTCAAGCTCCTGGGAGAGGGCGCGGTCGCCGCGCGGTTGCCCTCCGCGCTGGCGATGGCCGCCGGCCTCCTGATCACCTTCGATTGCACGCGCCGGTTGACCGACGGCCTTCACGGATTGATCGCGATCTGCGTGCTGGGCTGTTCCTGCCTGCCGTACTATGGTTACGAAGCGAGATCGTACGGCCTGTATGTCATGCTGTCGGCCTTCTGTTTTTGGATCTGGGTACACGGCAGACGAAGTAACTTTTCGGCGCTGCTCTTCGGCGCCGCGTTTTTCCTGTCCATTATGTTTCACTATTATGCGGTGCTCGGCCTGGTGCCGTACGCCGCGTGGGAGGCTTTGAGCTGGATACGGTGGCGGATGCCCTCGGCGAAACTCATCGCCGGAGGATTGGCTCTGTGCTGCGCCGCCGCGGTCCTGATCCCTCAAATGTCGGGGGCCAAGCGTTATTCGGCGGTGTTCTGGTCCGCGCCCTCGATGTTGAAGTTGCGCACCACCTTCTCGGACCTGATTCCCGACGGCCTGTTCTTACTGGCCCTGATTTTAATCTGGGTCGTGTTGACGGCCCGCGCTCGCGGAATGTCCGGTACCATTGGGATGGAATCCGCGGAGTCGATCGGCTGGCTCGGGTTCCTGATCCCGTTCGCCGGCTATGTGTTAGCCCGTGTAGTGACCAATGCCTATGTCAGCCGGTACTTCCTCGGCCTGCTGCCCGGAGTTGCAGTTGCGTTTTCCTGTTGGACATGGCGGCACTTTCGGGAAACACCCTTGGTCCCGGCCGGCATTCTTCTGATCCTGGCGGGCTTCGCCATGGAGACGCAGTTGTCGACCATGCGGCACCCGGAGTCGATTGACCCGTTCGGTCAACAGACCGCCACCAGACGGGCGCTGCAAATGGAGAGTACCTTACGGGCCGAGGGGAAGCATTTCACTCTGCTGACGAATGGCCTGCTTTACCTGGAATTGCGGTATTACGCCAAGCACCCGGAAGAATACGCCCTCCTGGTTCCCTCCGCCGAGCATCTCGAAACCCACAATACGGCTCGCTATATTGCCGGTCTGGGGAAATACTACCCGATGCAATTCTGGACTCTGGAGGATCTCCGCAAGCACGCCGCCGAGACCGCTCTGCTCGAACCTACCGAGGACAGTTGGAAGATGCTGAAGGAAGCCGGTTTGGAAGCCCGGCGCCGTTTTGTCGCACCGACGGAAGTGGATTACCTTCAATAGACGGCCCACTAACTGCCTTGATCCGCCGGACTCAGCCCTGCTTCTCCTCCTGATAGTCCTGCTCCGTATTGATATCCCAGAGGTTGGCCTTCCCGGTCTCACCGGCCAGAATGTTATCTACCGCCACCATGGCGGTTAACATCGAGTGGTCCTGATTGTTATACCGGTGCATGCCGTTCCTGCCCACCATAAACAGGTTCCCGATCCCGTCCACGTATTTGCGGATCTCGTCGAAACGGTTATAGGTTCCGAAGTACGCCGGATATGTCTTCTCCATCCGGATGACGGTGCCGTCCAAGACTTCGCCCCCATGGATGATGCCAATCCTGTCCAGTTCCTCGCTCCCCAGCTTGATAAGATCCGCGTCGGGAGTTTTCCAGAGTGCGTCCGTGTCGTTGCAGAAATATTCCAGGCCAAGCCACACCGTATTCGGATCGGCGACCATGTAGGGACTCCAGTTATTGAAGATTTGCAGCCGGCCCAACAGGACGTCGGGTTCCTGGACGTAGATCCAATTGTCGCGGATGAGTTTGTGCCCGTTCTCGCCGCTCTCTCGGAGCTTCAGGCGCGGAACCAGCAGCCCGACGGTGATAAAGTCCCTGTATACCAGCCCGTCGGCAACCTCACGCACGTCCGCCGGCGGCGCCGGTTCCATTTCGCCGATCAGTTCGCGAACCGGCATCGTGGAGAAGAAATAGTCCCCCGTCAGGACTTCGGTCTGGCCGGTCTTCAAATTCGTCGCGCGTATGGCGGAAATGCGATCGCCATCGGTCTCGATGGTGTCCACCCGGCGTGAAGTCAGAATCGTTCCGCCCAATTCCAGGACCCGCCGTGCGCATTCCTCCCACACCTGTCCCGGGCCGAATTTCGGGTACAAGAACTGCTCGATCAGGGAAGTCTCCGTGTTCTTCTGAGAAATGTCCGCTGTTTTGCTCCCCGCAAACATCTTCTTGACGGCATGTCCCAGCGTCTTTAAGAGAGACAGCCCTTTGATTCGCTGCGCGCCCCAGGCGGCGCTGATCTTACTGCACGGAACGCCCCAGACTTTCTCCGTATACGACTGAAAGAAGGTTTTGTAGAGCTCGTAACCGAACCGGTTAATCAGGAACTGCTCCAGCGTGTCTTCCCGCTTGAACGGGAAAAGCGAGCTTTTCACATAACTGAGACCGATGCGCAGGGTTCGCACCGGACCAAGTTGCAGGAGGGTGGTCTTGTTCAGACGGATGGGATATTCGAACAGCTTCCGCAGGAAGTAGATGCGGGATTTTCGCGGCCTCACCAGCATCACGCGGTCCACCTTTTCGGGATCCGCGGTGGCTTCCGTCTCCGCTGCCCCGACACGAGTCTCCATGCCGTGGTACTGCAAGGCGGGCGCCGCCACCCCGCTTTGTATCGGCATCATGGAGAGCCACCACTTCATCACCCTCCCGGACTTCGAGAAGAAGCGGTGGCCGCCGATATCGATGCGGTTCCCTTTAAAGTTGACGGTGCGGGAAATACCGCCCATGTATTCGCTTTTTTCGAGGACGATGGGCCGGATATCCGAGCGCGTGAGGAGTTCGTAGGCCGCGGTCAAACCCGCGGGACCGGCGCCCACAATAACGGCAATCTTCGGCTTCGTAGCGCCAGTATGCGGAATCATTGGAGCCATGGAACCTTTCCGAACCTCTTTTCCGCACTGTTTGCCAAATAGTCGAAATACAGCTTGAGGTGCGCTTCGCGGCACCACCAACGTACAAAGCCTTCGTACCCCTTCTGCCCGAGTTCGGCGCGAAGCCCCGTTTGGCGCGTCAGGCGGTCGAGCGCCTCGAGCAGTTCCTGGTCGGTCCGGTAGACGAATCCGCCACTGCTATCCTGCACCACCTCCGGCAGGGCGCCGAGGTCCCTCACCACCACCGGGGTCTTACGCGCGAACGCCTCCACGCTGGTCATGCCGAAAGTCTCGTAGGTGATCGACGGGACAATGCAGGCGCGCGCGTGATAGTAGAGCGCCCCCAAGCGGTCTTGCGATAGCGCTCCCAGAAACTTGATGCGCGGATTGCCGGAAGCCATCGCCCGCAATTCGGTCTCATAAGTCCCCGCGCCTGCCACCAGGAGGTCGCACTCCGGCACGCGGTCCCAAAGCGAAATCAGCGTCTGCAACCCCTTGATCAACTCGAGCCGCCCGACAAACAGAAAGTATGGTGCTTCCTGGGGAGGCGGCGCCGGATGCTGCCAGTCGCCGTCGACGCGGTCGATAAAATTCGGAAGGTAGGCTACCGGCCGGGGAAAGCCACGCTCGGAGTGCATCCGCGCCGTGAAGCGGCTAGGAGCCACGAATTGGTCCACATGGCCGGCCATGCGCTCGAGCAGCCCGGTGTAACGCCACAACTGGGGCGGACGCTTTGCCTGAAGCTGGCAGCGCAGGCATTCCGGTTTCTCGCAAGGAGCCGTATTGAATTTCCAGAGCACGTGCGTCGGGCAAATCAGCCAATGCTCGTGGGTGGTATAGATCTTCACGGCCTCGCCTTGAGCCGGCCGGATGGAAAGAATCCCGGGTCCCAGCAAAGAGATGTTATGGAAATGGATGACATCGAAGGGCCGCGATGCGAGCACCTCGCCGATGGTCTTGCTTTTCAGCCACGGCCGGCCCGTCTGTTGCGTGAGCAGCGGAGAAAGGCCGCCGTAGCCGCTGCGCAATTCGTGCCGCACTACTTGCGGGTGCTCCGCGTATTCGACCGGCGGCGGACCGGGATGCAACAGGTGGTAGGAGTCCACGCAATGGATCACGTCCACGTGGTGGCCGCTCTCCGCCTGGGCATGCGCCAGCCGGTATAACTGCACCGCGTCGCCGCCGAAACTGTAGGGCGGATAGAACGTGGTGAGGTGCAGGAAATTCAGGGGGCGGCTCACGCGGCGGATACCTTTCGGATGACATCCAGCATTTGCCCGGCCGCATTTTCCCAAGTCAACCGCCGCGCGGCGGCCATGCCGCCCTCCCGCATTCGCAGCCGCATTTCCTCCGAACCGAGCAAGGCTTCTAGCGCCCGCGCAATCTCCGCTTCCGTTGGATCGATAAAGATTCCGGCTCCCGGCAACAGTTTTTCGAGCGGGCTGGCCTTGGTGGCGATCACCGGACAGCCGCAGGCGGCCGCCTCCACCGCGGGAAGCCCGAAGCCTTCCATTAACGAGGGAAGCACCAGAACCGAAGCCAAATTCAGAAGTGTTACGACGTCTTCATCCTCCAGGTATCCCGTGAAAACCACCCGGCCAGCCAGACCGAGCGTCTTCACCTGTTCCGCAATGGTGCCGAAATAGGTGAAAAAAGCGTCGTCGTGGGTATCGCCGACCATCACCAGCAGCACGTCCGCAAACTCGCTTCGCGCGGCAATACGCGCGAAAGCTGCCAGCAGCGCCTCCAGGTTTTTGTGCGGGCTGAAGCCACCCAGGTACACCGCCATGCGGCGCGTACCGTCCAGACCGGCGCTCCGCAGTTTCGGCCCCGGCACCGGGTGATCGAGTCTTCGAAAAACCGGGTCGGCGGCCTCGCCCACCACAAATACGCGTTGGGGATCGACTCGAAAGCGTTTGAGGATGCCCGCGCGCGAATACTCGGAGACCGTGATCAGTGCGTCGGCCTGCATCCGGCCCATAGCCACCTTGGCGTTCCAGAACAGCCGCGCCGAGAGCCGCGGGACGGTCAGGTGTGGAAAAGTCTCGGCAATCACATCGTGCACCATCACCAGTTTACGCGCCCGGCCGAACACCGGGACGAAGCTGTAAATGGTGGGAAAGAGGAGGATGTCGAATTCCTTGGCGGACAGCGCTCTGGAGACCCGCCACATGTCCGCCAGCGAGCGACGACCGTTGGCCGACGCCGCCTGTACCGTCGGTACCGACGATGCCAGTACCCGCACTTCGCATCCTTCGGGCGTGGGTTCGGCGGTTTCCGCGGAATCGAGGAAGAGCGTATACCGGTTCCCCCCATCCAGCCGGATCAGAGTGCGCAGCAACGCCCGCGCGTGCCGTCCATAGCCACGCCGGTTGTGCCAGCAGGTTGCATCTACACCGATCCGCATCATAGCAAAAGGGTTAAGCGGCGAGAGGGGAAACCGGCCGAGGGCGGCCGTTGACGGCATAAAATCGGCGAAGCAGGTATCTCAAGTGCCGACAATCAGCATTCGGAATGCCAGCGCCGTCCGGTCCGTATCCCGGCGCGAAGGGTGGCTGCAGCGAGATTCGGCCCATCGAGCGGCCAAAAAATGTGTGCACTTTCCAACGGTTTGGGATAGCCCCGGAATGGGGAACAGCCCTGGGCGGCAAATCGCAAGTGCACTTCGCAGTTGGCAATGGACGTGCTCTAAAACCCACCGGAAGTCTCTGTTTTCTGCCTGGCTGAGCCAGAACCTATGGCCTGCGCGATATCGGTCGTCATCCCGGTCTATAACTCGGCCAAGACATTGCGCCAATGTCTGGAGCATCTGCGCGGGTCGACAGTTGCCGATTACGAGTGCATCGTGGTGGACGACGGCTCGACGGACCCGTCTCCGCAAGTAGCTGCGGAATTCGGCGTCACGGTCTTGCAAACCGGCAAAAGGAGCGGTCCGGCGTTCGCCCGCAACCTTGGGGCAAGCAAGGCTGAAGGCAAGATCCTGTTCTTCATCGATGCCGACGTCTGCGTTTACCCGGACACCCTGGATCGGGTGCTGGCAAGTTTCACTCAGGACCCCGGACTGACGGCCCTCATCGGCTCCTACGACGATCAGCCGGAAGCCCAGGATTTTCTGTCGCTCTACCGGAACCTGATGCATTGCTACGTGCATCATCAGGCGCACCGTGCCGCCAGTACGTTCTGGAGTGGTTGCGGGGCAATTCTGCGGTCGGTCTTTCACGAGTACAGCGGCTTTGACGTCTCCTACGACCGTCCCTCCATTGAAGATATAGAACTTGGGTACCGTCTCTCGCAGGACAAGAAGAAAATGGTCCTCGATCCGACCATCCAGGTGAAGCACCTCAAGCGGTGGAGCTTCTTTTCGCTCGTCAAAACCGACATTCTGGACCGCGGGATTCCCTGGACGGAGTTGATCCTGAACGATCGCGTCCTGCCCAATGACCTCAATGTGCAACTCAGCCAGCGCGTGAGTATCGCCCTGGTCTACATCCTGATCGCCATCACGGCCGTCACCGCATGGTATGTCGGCAGTTCGTTCATCCTCATGCTGCTGGTCCTGCTCTTTTTGGTGCTGGCGCAGTTTGAGGTGGAAAGCACCTGGCGCACGCAGCCGAAACTGATCGTCGCCACAACCGTGCTGATCGCATCGATGATAGGGATGGCATTTTACAACCATACCAAGTGGGTGATCCCGCCTGTGTTGCTGGCGTATCTCATGCTTTTTCTTCGACATAGATACTCGCTAACAAAGCGGGGCAAGCAGATCACGGGGCTGGTATGCGGCGGCTACCTGTTACTCGTCATCCTGTTTGTGGTGGTTTACCTGCCTCGTCAGCCGATGGTTTTCTGCTTCTTTCTGCTGCTGAGCATCGTGGTGATGCTCAACAGCCAGTTCTATGTCTTTCTGGCCGGCCGCACCGGCAGGCTGCTGGCGTTGGCCGCAATTCCATTTCACCTTTTGTTTCACTTCTATAATGGGGTCTCCTTTATCTTTGGCGTAGGGCGGCACCTGTTCCGGCGCATTTTCTCCACCGCCTCGAAGCGTGCGTCCGTCCTTTCAGACCGATGAGCAATCGTTCCTGTATCTTGACGTATCATTCGCTCGATACGTCCGGCTCGGTGGTTTCCATTCCACCGGAGTTGTTTCAGGCGCAGATGGCTTGGTTGGCCCGGAGCGGCACCCCGGTGGTTTCTCTGGCTGAGATTCAGAAGATGCCTGGCGCGGTAGCCCTCACCTTCGACGACGGATTCCGGAACTTCTTCGAGCACGCCTTTCCAGTGCTCCAACAGTACGGCTTTCCCGCCACCGTCTTCGTAGTATCGGGCTTTTGCGGGGGCCGAAACGACTGGCCGACCCAGCCGCGAAACACGGGTATCCCTTTTCTGGAATTGATGCGCTGGAGCGAAGTGCGGCAAATCGCCCAAGCTGGAATCACCATCGGGTGTCACACCGTGAACCACCCCAGATTGCCCCGTCTTTCCGAAGCGGAAATCGAAGTGGAGCTAAGAGTAAGCCGGACGGAGATTGAAGATCGCATCGGAAAAACCGTCGATACGTTTGCTTATCCCTATGGGGAAACCACACCGGAGATTCGCCCGGTTGTCGGACGCTACTTTCGTTGGGCCTGCAGCACCAGGCTGGCGTTTGTGTCCGGCCAGGCGGACGCCCTCTGTCTCCCTCGCCTCGATATCTATTACCTTCAAAACCAATTCTGGTTTCGGGGCATGGGGAAATCGTATGGCGCCGGATATGTGGCCGTGCGCGCGTTGCTGCGCCGGTTAAGGCGACTGCGTCATGGAGGATGAGTCAATCGGCCAGCCCCAGCCCAGTGATTTTACTTTTTTTCGTACAAAGGTGCGGAGATTGGCACGCAGTTTGCTTTAGGACTTCGTCTGTGTGGCCGGATGTGTGCCGATACTACTAAGAATAGTATTTCGATTCGACTTGATCGGAAAAAAACTGGAACCAGCATGACCATCGAGACGAATCAGGATCTACAGGTTCTCCCAGTTTGGCGATGCGCGACGGGGGCGGACCTTCGCGGCTACCGTTTCGGTAGGGAGACGTCTGGCGGGACACCTTGTTTGGTAAAAGGTCGATGACAACCGAAACTGCAGCCAAGGACCGCATTAGCCCCGTAGTGCGGCGCGCGGGAGAAGGACCCCGCCTGCCGGTCTGGGTCCCGTGGCTCCTGGCGTTATTTTTCGCCGCGGGCGCGTTGCGAGGTGTGAACCAGGCGGTGATCACCGATACGGACGCCGCGCGGCACGCCATGAACGGGGCGTTCCTTTATGACATGGTCCGGCTTGGTCATCTCACTCAGCCGACGGTGTATGCGAAAGAATATTACGGCCATTTTCCCGCGCTTTCCCTGCCCTTTCATCCGCCCGGGTTTCCGGCGATAGAGGCGGTGTTTTTCGCCATATTCGGAGTCAAAGTGCTGTCCTCGCGTTTGGCGGTCGCCCTGGCCGTGGGGATTTGCGCGTTCTTGCTATACCAACTCATCCGGGCCACCTGGGGAAACGATGTGCTGGCTGCTTGTGTCACGGTCGCTACGCTCTCCACATGGCTTTCCGGGTATGTGTCCACGGACGTGATGCTGGAATTCCCGGCCCTGGCGTTTGCATTGGCCGCCCTGTTGTGTCTGCGGAACTTAGATCGCGTCTATACCATGCGCCGCGCACTGCTCTTCGCGTTCTTCGCCGCGGCCGCCGTATGGACGAAACAACAGACCGCTTTTCTGCTTGGCGTGCCGCTCCTTCTTGCGATCCTCGGCAGGCGCTGGAGTCTCCTGCGGGAAAAGCCGTTCTGGATTTCGTCGGCGATCGTGGCGATAGCCATTGCAGGGGTGACATTTGCATGGTCGATTTTCCGGGGATTCGACATGCCCGACGCAAACATGGTCGGCACAACGCCCCACGCCCTGGGATTTATCTTCATCCGGAACCTTGGAGTTTATGGGGACTGGATGGTTGCGAATTTGTTATGGCTGCCGGCGATATTCGCCCTATGTGCCGTGCTGGTGTATGCTTGGGCAGTGTTTCGGGGCTGCCGGAAGAAACTCGGAGGCCGGCTACCCGCAGCCTGGATTTTGTCGGTTGCCGGGTTGTTAATGGTCCTGGGCGCCGCCAGCCCACGCTACCTGTTCTGGCTTCTCCCCGCCGTGATCGGCCTGGTGTACGCCATGCTTTTTCGAGGCAGCTCTTACCTTTGGGGCGAGCGGTGGGCATCCTGCCTGGCCGCCGGCTTCGCTCTGGCGTGGTTGGTGCACGGGCTCTCTTTCCAGCCCGAATACCTGCACGGCCCGGCCGAGGCCGCCGCGCTGGTAACCCGGGATCAGGTGCCGTCCCGGATCATTTACGCCGGAGAAGCGGACGGCAATTTCACCTTTGCGGTCCGGACGCACGACCCGAAATTGCAGACGGCCATTATCCCCGGCGGAAAGTTCCCTCAAGACGTTTTCGCTCCCGCCGCTTTGGAACAGTTTTGCCGCGACTATGGAATTAATTGGATCGTGATCGAGGATACTTCGATAGCGCACAAATGGTCGGATCTGCTAAAAAATCCGCCATCCACCATGCAGTTGGTAACTTCCATCCCGATGACGTCGAGCCGCGTCCGGTGGCGAACCGGCGCAGTCAGGATATTCCGGTTTACCGCCCCATCCGACCATCCTCGCAACCTGCTGTCCATTCCCATACGGAAGCTGGGCCGTTCGATCGAGGTCAGGATGTGACGCGTTCCGTCCGGGACGGCGGCGGATGGGCGTGGCGCGTGTTCCTCACGTGCTGGCTGGTCTATTCGGTTTTTTGGAGTCCCTACCTTGTCCGCGAACACTTCCCGGCACTGGCGCTGGCCGAGAGCGGCTCTCTAGATATGGAGCGCTATCTCGGGTGGTCGGACGATATCTTTCGCGGACCCTCCGGCCGCGCCTACATCAACAACAATCCGGGTGCTTCGTTCACCGCCGCGGGTCCGCTCTTCCTGTTCCGGCCCCTGCTGACCCGAGTGGACAACTGGAACCGCCGATTGCCCAGACCCCCGCGGCATGACGACGGGGATTTGTTTTGGCGCACTTACAGCGAAGGCCGCGCATTCTATTTCCTGCTGGTGGAGTTTTTGACGGTGGCCACAGTCATGGCTCCCCTGACCGCCGCTACCGCGGCATATCTCTGTGTTCGCCTTACCGAAGCAGGCGTGGCCCGAGCGTACTCGGCCGCGATGGCACTGCTGTATGCTCTCGGGACTCCGGTTTTCTTTCGGGCGGCATATTTGAATCACAACCTCCTGGTGTGCGATGCCGGGCTCGTCGCCTTACTGCTGCTCTGGGACAAGAATGCTCGGCCGCTTCCCATGAGGCGAGTCGTCCTGGCAGGCCTGCTTGGCGGATACGCTCTTCTTTGTGACTACAGTGGCGCGGTAGTAGTCGTGGTGGTCGCGCTCTATGTGTGGCTGCGCTCCGCCGGGCAACCGGCAAAACTCCGGTGGCGTGTCCTGGCGGCCTGTGCGTGCGGCGTCGTTCCGGGGGTGGCGGCGTTGCTGCTGTATCAGGCGTGGGCGTTTGGCGCTCCCTACCTCCCGTCGCAACACTTCATGCCTCCCACATCTCCTACCTCCCATGGTTATCGGGGCTTCGACTGGCCCTCGCCGGCGCTTGCGTGGGCGAACTTCTTCGATCCGCGGTTTGGTATTTTTGCCTATTGCCCGGCGCTGCTGCTGGCGTTTGCCGCCCCGTTTATCAAGCGGGTTCGTCACCCGATGCCCAGGCGGGAGATGGGTCTCCTGTGGGCCTACTTTGGCCTGTTCGTCCTTTTCTGTGCGGCCAACCAGTATTCCTGGCTACAGCCATCGACAGGGTTCCGTTACCTGGTGCCGATCGTGCCGGCCTTGACGCTGCTTGCCATGCACGCATCGCAGTCCCTCCCCGGGCCGGTGCGGTGGGGTGTGGCGGGGCTATCGTGTGTCCAGAGCCTGGTGGTCGCCGCCGCGCATCGAAACGACGTCCGCGATGCTCTGTCTACAATCTGGCAACGGCACGGAGAGCTATTGTGGATGATCCGGTTGCGAGATGCGGGAGCTCCCATCGGCCCGATGTTCGCGCTGGCGACTTTTTCCTTGCTGATCCTTGCCTGTGCATCGATCTGGCTGATACCGGGTCTGCGAAAAGCGGGGGCAAGCTCTGGTTAACTCTCACGTCCAAAAAAAGGGTCGAGAAGAGCGGGGAACGTCTCCTGGGGCAGAAATCTCTCCGTGTTTCCGAGGCACTCCGCTCGGTTGAAGACACGGGGAAGAAACAGCGAAAACGCCACGCTCGGCGACCGCACACGACCAGGAAAGGCCAAAGCGTGCGCCCGCATCGGGCGTCTTCATCTCCTTTGGCGGCCCGCGGGGCCATGGGGCACTCTTTTACAATCGCGGCTCCGTGAGCGGCAGGCTCGCACCGAGCCGCGACCGCACCGCCGCGACTGTACTCGCACTGGGCCGCAACTGTAAAGGAGCGGAAGCTTCGTTTCGACCCGGCGGGCCTACGAAACTAAAGCTCGCGTTCCAGGATCTCGACAATCCTACCGCTAGCCTTCCCGTCCCAGAGTTCCGGAACTTGTCCGTCCTTTGAGGAGTGATCGAGGGCCTCGATTGCGGCCGCATACGCGGTCGCCGGATCCGTACCTACCAGGCGGTTGGTCCCTACTTCGACCGTAACCGGCCGCTCGGTGTTTTCGCGCAACGTCAGACAGGGAACCGTCAGGATGGTGGTCTCTTCCTGAATGCCGCCGGAATCGGTGAGCACCAGGCGGGCATCGGCCATCAGGCGTACAAAATCGAGATAGCCGAGGGGCGGGGTGAGGATGAGTCCCGCTCGAAGGTTCCCGTTCTCTTGCAGCCGTTGTTGGGTACGGGGATGGACGGGGAAGACAACCGGGTGGCGATCGGAAAGGTGGTTCAACATTTCGGCCAGATCGTGAAGATGGGCCGGGTCATCGACATTCGAAGGCCTGTGCAGAGTAGCCAGGATGTACGACTTCGGCGCCACGCCGAGTTCGGTCAGAATTCCGGATTGCATCGCTCGATCCCGGAAGCGAAGCAATGTGTCGATCATGACATTGCCGACAAAGAAGATCTTATGTTCCGCAATTCCCTCGGCCTTCAGGTTGCGGACGCCGCTGGGCTCGCTGACGAATAGAAAATCGGAAAGTACGTCGGTGACCAGCCGGTTGATTTCTTCGGGCATGCGCCGGTCGAAACTCCTGAGGCCGGCTTCGACGTGAGCGATCGGAATCTCCATCTTGGCGGCGACGAGGGCCGCCGAGAGAGTGGAAGTGACGTCACCGACGATGACAACCAGGTCGGGGCGGTGGTTGCTAAAGGATTGCTCCAGCGCGCGCATGATCGACGCGGTCTGTTCGGTTTGGGTCCCGGGCTTTACACCCAGGTACTCATCCGGCTGAGGGAGAGAGAGGTCGCGAAAAAAGGCGTCGGACATCTCGGCGGAGAAGTGCTGGCCGGTATGGATGAGACGGGCCCGCAGCTTCTGGCTACCGGCGACCGACGCCATGATCGGCGCGATTTTCATGAAATTCGGGCGCGCGCCTACGATGCAGGCCACCGTTTTCATCAGCGGCTCCCCGACTCGGCCACCAGCAGCGCCTCCAGGAGCGAGAGCGGGAGCGTTTTTCGCGCAACGTATTGGCTGAATATCTGGACCATTTCCGGGTTTCGAGAAGGGAAGCAGCAATATCACTGCCATATGAAGACGAGTGGTCGCGACTCCTCATGGGCCATCGTTCGGCGCCCTGCGTCCTAATTTTCGGGATTTATGGAGATCGTAGGGCATTTTACAGGGCGAGGCCGGGAGCGTTTCTCATCGGGCGACTACAATATCTTTCCCGAGTGTGAATCGCAAGTCCAGATGCATCGAGCCAGCCGGCTCCGGCCCAACGCGGCTATAGAGATGGATCCAGGGACGGCCTTGCGACGGTTTGGGAAACCAGTCTCGAGAATGCCAGTTGGGGTCGGACTCGACCGCGTCGGACACCATTCTCGCCAATGCGCCCACTTCGCGTTCTTCGTGCACCCCCAGCGACCGGGTGTCCAATACAATGGCCTGCAACGGCGCGTTGTCCAGAAAGTCGCGGAGAGCCTTCGTATCCTGGAATCGCGGATGAAATTCCAGCCCGTACCAGCTACTGCTGCCGAGCACCTTGGTGGAGCGCACAACCATGTGCCCCGGACGGTTGTCATGCATGGCCACTTCCGACACAAAGGCGCCTTCTCCGCGTTCGTCGGAGACCACCAGAAAATCTCCTTTGGTGAATTCCGGATCGGACTCCAGGTCGTGCGCCGCCTGGTCGAACCCGAGATGCCGTTTGCGCGGGACAGCCCAAGTCTGAGCGGCAAACACGATCGCCACCAGAACTCCCAGCCCCGCCATCCGTGCCGGAATCGGCACGGTATGCAACGGAATATGCCGTGCCGCCCATTGAAACCCGGCCGCCGCGAGCATCAGCATCGGCGGCAACGCGGCCAGAGCATAACGGCGATCCGGCTGCGAAATGGCGCTATGGAAGATCCAGACGCACAACACCAACGCCAGCGCTCCGGCTAGAGTTTCATCCGCGCGGCCCTGCCAGGCCGACCGCAGAAAGACGACGACCCCAAGCAGACAGAACGGGGCCAGGGCGTAGCCTATCGACTTAGCCAGGATCGGGCACCACGCGATGGCGGTGGGGAGTATGAGTTTGATAGAGAGCGGTGCGCCCATGGAATGTTGGATCAGCCGGTAGGAAATCACCTGCCACGGCCCCCCTAACAGCAGCATGATGCCGGCGCTATAGTACAGCCCGGGCAGCCGCAGTATCCGGAAACGCCTCGTCAGCACAATCTGCATCAGCGGTAGCAACAGGAGCGCCACGCCGTTGGCTTTGGTTGACAGGGCCATCGCCGCCACAATCCCAAATAGAATCGCATCTCTGGTTCGCTCTCCCTTCACATAGCGAACAAGATGAATCATGGCCCAGAAATCCAGTAGGGCAACCAGGCTGTCCGCCATTACCGCGAAGGTGCTGATCTGCGTCAAAGGAAGCAGGACGAATGCCGCACCGGCCGCGAATGCCAAAGGCCGTGGATAGCCGTTGGAGAGCACCCGATAGAGGGAAGCTCCGATCACCGCCGTGATGAGCGCCATGAACAACAGGACCGAGACCCTCGACGGAGAGAAGATCAGCATCCACAGGGCCTCGACGCCATGGAAGAACGGGGGCCACATCCCAAAAGCGACTTTGGGATAGTGCGCGTAGTAATTCACCGCAAAATTCCACGCATCGCCGAATCTGCCAGAGGCGATGAAATCCCGGATCATGAGCCCGGTCATGTAGTGCGACGCTTCGTCCGAATGGAATCCGAATTCGGCGGCGAATGCTCCGGCCTTCCATTGCAGAGCGGCCGCCAAAAGCCAAAGAAACCCGCCAACGGCGCACAGTTCCGCTAGGAGCAAGCCAAGAGGCCGCCGTGTCCGGCCGGTAGCTTTCGTCCTCGTAACGCTCAAAACGGCTCCGGCGTCCATCTCGTGCACCTCGATTGCGGCCCTGGCGCCCGCCACCCGGCTACCCAATATTCCCGCCGGCAAGGAGCCCACACGTGCCGGACGCGACGGGGACCGGCAGTCAGTCGTGCGCTCGGAGAGAGTTTCATTAGGCGGTAAAGTGTCAGTCGCTGAGCCTCGGGCGTGTTGTAGATAAGAGTACTGGAGCTAAAGTTTAAGTGCAAGCAAAATGCCAAACCAGCCATGGTCGACGAGCCCTTGGTGGTGCATGATACGTGGCAAAACAGAAGAACGCCGCCGCCAGACCGTCGCGCGGCCTGACCCAGTCCGTCTTCGGCGTTGCGGTCTGGTTTTGCCGGCCGGGCATTGGGTTCTTCCCGCAGGCGATCCAGGCGTTCCCGGGGTGAAAATGGCGGACTCGGAGGTGAGGTTCCTCAATTACTTATAATTACAGGTCTATTAAGAGCAACGGAAACGGTTTCCCCGCGAATGTCGATCAAGGTAAGGAGCGAGTCCGCCCGAGCCATTCCACGAATTGGGAAATTGGGCGGTTGTTTGGGATCGGACAAGCGGAAAAGGGGCCACCGGGGAGGGGTGCGGCCTTTTGGACTAAGAAATGCCTTAACAAGGCGGAACAATGCTCACCGTATCAACATCCTTGTGCGTTAAGGTCATGCAGGCATCGGAATATGAGGCGTGGGACGCCTTCGTTTTAAATCACCCGCTAGGCAGTCCGTTTCACCTGACAGCGTGGAAAAAGAGCATTGAAGAAATATTCCGGTATCGGCCCTTTTACTTGATGGTGGTGGATGGGAAGAAGGTAAGGGGCGTTCTTCCGCTTTTCCTGATTGAGAATATTCTGGTGGGTAGGGCGCTTCTATCGAGCCCATTTGCGGTCTATGGCGGTGCGTTGGCGGACTCCCAGGAGGCGCAGAACGCACTGCGGGAGGAGGTCGGAAGATTAGCGGAATCGCTGCGCGTGCAGTACGTGGAGTTGCGGAATGCATATCCGGAGCAAGTGCTTGGGTTCTCTCCGTTGATGCGCTATGTGACGTTCACGCAGGAGATCGGCCCGAAGGAGGAGGCGATCCTGGAAGCGATTCCACGGAAGACCCGCGCGGCGGTGCGCAAGTCGCTGAAACAGGGATTTACGATGGAGGCTTCGAAGGGCGATTCACGGGTCTTCGAAGATTTGTACAACCGAAACTTGCGGCGATTGGGGACACCGAGCTTTCCTTCGAAGTTCTTTCCCGTATTGCTGCGCAACTTCGGTGATCGCATCGATATTCGCGAGGTGGCGGTAGGCGGCCGAGTGGCCAGCGCCGTGCTAAACTTCTATTTTCGCGATCAGGTACTACCGTACTATGGGGCTTCAGACCCTGCGCTCCATGCTGTTGCGCCCAATAACTTTATGTATTTCGATCTGATGCGGTGGGCCGGACAAAACGGGTACCGGACGTTCGATTTTGGGCGGAGCAAGAAAAACATGGGGGGCTCTTACGATTTCAAGGCGCACTGGGGTATGGTGGAAAGACCGCTTCCCTACGAAATGCTGTTGGTGAAGCGGAAAACACTGCCGAACTTCAGCCCGGCCAACCCGATTTTTCGGGCGCCACGAAAGATCTGGCAACATCTGCCGCTGGCGGTGACGCGCCGGGTGGGGCCGATGTTTTTGCGGCTAGTGCCTTAGCAGGCCGGGAGCGTGACGGAAAAACCTCACAGGCGGGTAGCTCAATGGCAGAGCGCCTCTACGAACACAGAGGAGGCTGCAGTGTTCGACTCCTGCCCCGCCTACCAAAATTCCAAGCCGAATGTGTTGTTCCTTTCGCATTGCGTGCCGAATCCACCGGACAAGGGAGAGAAGATTCGGGCGTATCAGGAAATCGCGTTCCTGGCCGGACGCTGCCGGCTCCATCTGGTGTGCCTGGCGCGGAACGAACGGGAAGTTCGAGACGCCGAGGGATTGGCCGGCCGTTGCGCCTCGCTGTACGTCGAACGCTTTTCTCCCCGGGCTGCGTTGCTGCGCGCAGGCGGGCGGTTTGCATGCGGTGGTTGCTTGAACGAGGCCTTCTACAGCAGGCCACGCATGCGGCAATATGTCGCGGAACTGGCCAAGCGCATCCCCCTCGATGCCACGGTAGCCTACACGACGGTGATGATGCCATACGCTCCGGCGGCCGTACCGATTCTGCTCGACATGGTGGATGTGGATTCGGAGAAGTGGGCTCGTTACGCGGCTCTGCGGAAGCCGGGATTCTTGTATACGCTGGAGGCGCGGAGGCTGCGCGAGCTCGAAAAGCGCTGTGCCGAGGCGGCACAGTTTACGCTGCTGACCACGGAAAACGAAGCCATGCTGTTGCGCGGAATCGCGCCGGATGCCGCTATCGGGCACATGGAAAACGGAGTCGATGGAGATTTCTTCGACGGGGTGGCGCGGCCTTTGACGGGGGCGCAGGCGGGCCGGATCTTCGTGGCGTTCGTGGGAACCATGGATTACCATCCGAATGCAGAGGCGGCGGCCTGGTTTTCGGTTCAGGTGTTTCCCGAATTGCGGCGCCGCTGCCCCGAGTTGGAGTTCTTCATCGTAGGCCGCAATCCGCTGCCGGCTGTGTCGAAGCTGGCGGGGATTGACGGCGTCCGCGTGATTGGTTCGGTGCCGGATGTGCGGCCCTACCTGGCCGGCGCGAGGGCGATTGTCGCTCCGCTCAAAACGGCGCGCGGCATTCAAAACAAAGTGCTGGAGGGGCTTGCTATGGGACGGCGGGTCTTTGCGTCCGAGGAGGTTTGCCGTACGTTTGGCGCGCAGTTACCGCCAGGCGTGGTTCGATGCGCGACGGTGGAGGATTACGTATCGGAGTTGACGCAGACCTCGAATGCCTTGCCGGCTTCGGACGCCCGGATCCGCGAGGCAGCCTGTGAGCGGTTCTCTTGGACCCGGAACGCTCCGGCGCTAGCCCGCCGGTTGAAGTGCCTCGACAACCAACCCACCGGTCCCGCTCTGTGCGGCCTCGACGGGGCAGATCGAGCGTAAGATGAGCCGTCTATTGCTCATCTCGTACTTGTTTCCACCGGCAGGTGGGATCGGCGTACAGCGCGCCTTGAGCCTGGCGAAGTATCTTCCCGAATGCGGGTTCGAGATACACGTCCTGAAAGCCCGCAATGCGGCAGTACCGGCCCACGATGCCGGACTCCTCGAACAGATTCCTCCTTCGGTGCGGGTTCACGAAGCCTTCACCCCCGAGTTGCCCTTTGCGTTCCGGCAGAAATTGTGGAAATGGTTTTCGAGGGACAAAAGCAGGATGGCCACCACCTCCGGGGAGCCCGCGCGGCGAGCGGCGTGGTGGAAGCGTGCGCCTCTGGAGATGGGCCGCCGCATCCTCTGTCCGGAGCCCGAGATCCTCTGGGTGCCCTTTGCGTTGCGCCGGGCGCGAGCGATCGTCCGGAAATATGACATCGAAGCCGTTCTGGTGACGGCGCCGCCTTTTTCCGCCTTCTTGGTGGGAACTGCCTTGAAGAGGGAATTTCCGCATTTGAAGCTGATCAGCGATTTCCGGGACGAGTGGCTGAGCTACTATTTGAAGGATTTCGACTTTCAGAGCGGCGACTACACACGGCGGCGAGCCGAGGGGATCGAACGGGAAACCGTGGAGAGCTCGGATCTGGTGGTCGCCGTTGCCGGTTCCTCGCTCGCGGCAATCCGCCAGCGGTACCCCGATCAACCGGAGGGAAAATTTCGCTGCATTTCGAACGGCTACGATCCCGAAGCCTTCGCCGGATTCACGCCGCGGAAACACGGCGGGACAAAGGTGCTGATCACTTACGTTGGGACGGTCTACAAGCCCGCATCGCCGCGCTATTTCCTGGATGCGCTGGATGGGTTGCCGGAAGAGATCCGGTCGAGAGTGGAGACGCGCTTCATTGGAAGAATCGCGGAGGGGGAGCGGGGCGTCTTCGATTCTCGCAAGAGCGACGTGCGGATTCTGGAATTCATGCCGCAGGCGGAAGCGCGCCGGTACATGGAGGATACCGACTACCTTCTCCTGAACATGACCAACGATATCACTCTGCCGGGTAAGCTGTTTGAATATCTGGCAACCGGAAAGCCCATACTGGCCCTGTCGCCCGCGGGTGGAGAGGTGGATCGCATTCTGACGCAGACGGGGGCAGGATGGTGCGTGGAACCGAACGACCCGGTGGCGATCCGCAAGGTACTCTTGCGGTTATGCGACCCGGCGGGCGACGGCCAAGGCTCTATCACGCCCAACCTGGAAGCCATACGCCGCTACGAACGGCCTCGCCTGGCTAGTGAATACGGGGAAGCGATTCACTCGCTTTCCGGAGGGAAGAGCGTTTCCGCTTGAGGCCCTCAGCGGCTGAGTCTTTCAAGGGGTGGAGCTTTTTGTCCGTAGCGCGCCCCGGTACAAGTCCCCGTAACGGGAAATCATTTTGTCTTGAGAATAGAGGGCCAGGCACCGGTCTCGATTCTTCCGTCCGAGGCGCGCCCGAAGCTGGGGATCTCCCGCGAGGGTTCCGAGCGCTGCAACGTAAGCTATTAAATCATCGCTCGCTACCAGTTCGGGGGAACCGGCGGTATCGAGCATCTCCGCGATGTCACCCACATTCGTGCACAGGGCAGGCAGGCCACATGCCATGGCCTCCAGCAGAGCTAATGGCATTTGTTCCGTGGTGGAAGAGAGCAGGAAGACACCGGCGGCGCGATAAAAAGGAAGAGGATCCGAGGCAGCGCCGGCAAGAATGACTCGTCCGGCGCTGTCACGCTCTTTGACGATGCTCTCTAACTCCGCCCGGCATGCGCCGTCGCCGACCAGAATCAGCTTCGAATTTGCCGGCCGGGCTTCCAAGAACGCCCTCACCATGAGGGGCAGGTTTTTCTCTCTGCGCAAATGGCCGACATAAAGGAAAACCAGCTCGTGAGAACCGATGCCAAAGCGGCGGCGCACCTCTTCCCCGGGACCGGGTTGAAATCTCGCCGTATCGATGCCGTTCACAATGAGCTGCACCTTGCCGGGCCGGATAAGGTAGCGATCGGAAGCAATCCGCAGCAGAGTTCGCGAGGGCACGACGGTTCGGTGAATCAAATTCAACAGCACTCCGCGAGCGGCCACGCGGCGAGTTTTCAAACGCACAGCCTCGTCGGGACCGAACCCATCTTCCGTATGGATGACCGGGCATACACCCGCGAGAATTCCTCCCAGCACGGCCTCGATAGCGCCCCAATTGTAACTGAGAAGCAGATCCGGTCGAAGGCGGCGGAGGAAGGACCGGAAGACGAAAGGGGCTGTCGGTGTATGGCGCGACGGAAAGGCCAGTTCTTCCACGCTCAGTCCGGGCCGGATCCGCGCCAGCACCCCGTAACGGCCATCCATGGCGATTACCAGGTGCTTAAACTCGTCGCCGAGCGCATTTACCGTGTCGGCAAAGCGAACCTGCGGCCCCCCCGGATCGAGCGTTGAGAAGACATGCAGAAGACGGGGCGTCTCCTGGATCATACCGGCACGAGGGGACGTCGCAAGTCGCCGACGGGAATGGCGAGGAGGTGACTGTCGATTGCCTCGGCGAAAAAGGCCTCTGGCGTCTGAACGGGCTGCCAGCCGAGCTTCTCCTTCGCCAATGAGCAATCAAGCTGGCAGCGCAGCGACCGGCTCTTGAGATCGCGATAACTCGGGAACGGGTTCTCCGGCTTCCGCGCGATGATTTTCAAAAGCCACTTGGCGGCTTCCAACGCCTGCATTTTCCATAGGCTCCGCGGATAGAACCGGAAATTGCGCCGGGAGCGGCTCCTCAGCATCTTGACAAACTCGGCGGCCGTGGGACGGACGTCTCCCGCCAAATTGAAGGTCATGCCTTCGATTCCCGGAACGTCCGCGGACTGGATCAGCGCCTCCACTACATCGCCGACCAGGACAAAGGGCAGAGGATTCCGGCCCCGGCCCCAGCCGATACAGCAGACGTCGGACCCCCAGATTCCCAATCCGCCATGGTTCAACATCCCGCCGCGGCCTACCACTACGCCAGGCCTGAGGATGACGACGGGGAGATTCGAACGGGCGTGGAGATCCCGCAGCAGTTGCTCGGCCAGACCCTTGGCGCGGGAGTAGTGACTGCGCCCCGCCGGCTTGGGATCCGCGCCCGTGCGCTCGTCGATCCGGCCCCGGCCGCCCAAGTAGAGCGCGGAGATGGAACTGGCGTAAATCAAACGCTCCACATGGTGTTGCAGGCAAATCTCCGCCACCGTGCGAGTGCCCTGTACGATGACCCGTTCGAAATCCTGCCAGGTGCTGCCGAAGCCGGCGGCCAGGTGATAGACAACCCGAGCGCCTTGGACGGCGGCGGACACGTCATCCGGATTCGTGACGTCGCCCCGGACACACTGTACGCCCGGAGTGGTACCCGCGCCGGACTGAACCGACCGGCTCAGCACCCGTACGGTGGCGCCCCGTTCCGCGAGGGAAGCGACCAATGGGCCTCCAATGAAGCCACTTCCGCCGATTACCACAACATCAGGAGAGGGTGGCATGATTGAACGCCTTGTCACGATTCAGTTGCAGGTAGTGGCCTGCCGCCTGGATGATCCGTTCGCACGCGCCAATAATTCCGGTGCCCGCTTCCAAACCCATCCGGGGCTCTTTGCCTTGCTCCAATGCCTCGTAGAAGTGGCGGATGCTGGCGGCGATACTGAAGGAAAAAGGATCCGATGCGGGCTTCAATTTGAGAAAGGCTGCCCCGTAGTCCCCAAAATTTGCCAGACCCTGGCGGGCTAAGTTACTTGCGGAAAGCACGGCGTCGCGCAGATTGTCGACCGGATCGACGAACCGGCTCTTCTCGCTCCAGCCAATGGTATTCCGCCGGAGATCCAGAAACGCACTCCCATCCTGCCCGATGACGTGCAAGGTGTTCACCAAAAACTCCCGGCCTACGGACAGGAGCAATTGTGCCGTGCCCCGTTGACACACCAACGCAATCTGCCAGGTATCGTAGAAGACCGAACCGGATCGCAAACGGACCGCTCCGGAAACCAATACCGAACAGTCCACGACCGGGCCCAACAATTGTTGGATTTGTGAGAGAGGATGGGGCGCCAACTCGAGGATGATGTTGCCGAATTCCCGAAACATCCAATGATCGTGCTGGCCGGCTGACAGTTGCCGGAGCGGGACATTGACACAAGCGGTCACATGTTGCACCGCGCCCAGGCGCCAGCTTTCGATCGCATCGACCAGGCGCCGGAAGACCGGGAAGTAGGCCGCGTTCAAGTTTACGCCGACACTCCTTTGGCGCCGATGCGCGCAGAGCCCGACTTGCCGGCATTCCATCTCGGAGACCGCTAACGGCTTCTCCACGAAAACGTGGCATCCGGCTTCCAGACAGGCGATGGCGGCTTCCGCGTGAGTGGGCGGGGGCGTCAAAACATGAACCACGTCGACAGTTCCGGATTGCAGCATCTCCGGTAACGACTGGAACGCGTGAAGAACCTTCCAGCGAGCCTGACAGGCTATCGCCTTGCCGCGATCCGGGTCGCAAACGCCCGACAATTCGACGTTGGCAAGACGAGTCAGCGGGCGGATGTGGTAGTCCGAGATGAAACCGGCGCCCAGGATGCCGGCGCGAATCCGCTTACCGGCTGGATCCAACGCTTTCTCGTCTTGTGCCATATCTTAGGTTTTTGCGGCGCAAACCGGATTCACTTCGTCGATAACCTGACGCATTTCTTGAAGCACCTCTCTCGCCACCTGCGCCCAGGAACGCGACTGCCCCCAGTCTGCAATGGCACTCCGATCCCAGTTCCGGCCAAGAGCTTCCCGGAGCGCGTTTTGAAGCGCCACGGCATTATCCGGTGGAACAATCAGACCGTACTGTTCGGAGGGGATCATCTCGGGAATCGCGCCGACGTCGGTAGCCACCACCGGCAATCCGCACGCCAGAGACTCGTTGACGACATTGGGCCAGCCTTCCCGGCTGCTGGCAAGACAGAACAAATCCGCCGCCGCCATCAATTCCGCGAGTTCCCGCTGGGGCACTTCGCCCAGGAATTGGACATGCTGCTGGAGCCCCAGCTCGGTTACGGTCCGGCGGATTTCTTTCTCATGGGACCGAACCCCGCCCGGCCCCCCGGCAATCACCAGATCCGCGGCAATACCTTCCCGCTGGAGGCTATGGAGAGCGCGGACGATGCGATGATGCCCTTTCAATTCGATCAAATGCCCCGCCGAAAGAACGATCTTGCGATCCGGGGAAAGCCCGAACTTCCGCCGGCTTTCGGCCTGGTTGCGCAGGAAGAATCGGGTTGTATCGACACCGTTCGGGATGGTCTTGACCCTCGCGGCCTCCGCGCCCAGTTCAATGGCGAACTGCCGCAGACGTTCGGAAACCGCGATGATCCGGTTGGCTCGGCGGAACGCGAAGCGCATCGCCCGGCGCCGCAGCGGGTATTCGGCATGCAAAACCTCGCTTCCGCGGAGAGTGATGGTGAAGGGGCACCGGAAAACCGCTGCCAGGAGAGTGGCCGCGCATCCATCCGGAAAGCCGAAGTGCGAGTCTATGATCTGATACCGCAAGACCCGCCGAAGGCGTGCGGCCGGCCAGAGCAACCGCAGGAAAAGCCAGACGGGATTCAGCCATCCTATCCAAGGCGGATAGATCCACTGAGGCGTCAGCACGGAGAACTGATCGTCCTGCTCCACGGAAGGCAATAGCGTGCTGGGTGCGTGCCGGAAAAACGGGACGGGAGCGAGGACCGTAACGTTCGCCCCCATCGCCATCTTTCGAATACGCTCCCGCACAAAGCCCCCCCGGCCCGGGTGAGCAAGAGACGGGAAAACCGTGCTCAGAGTAAGGACCCTCAATCGGTCGGCCGTTATCTCGCTCACAGACCTTGTTGGCTCGGTTGGGACCTGTGAGCTCATTTGCTACGACCCCGCGCCCGGTTCGGTCCGCGGACTTCGATCGGCTCTATTGCGCGACGCAGGCTCCACCCATTGCGGCGTTGACTATGACTTGCACGTCAGCCAGAGTGCACGCCCCGCTGCCCAGATTCGCGTTGGTGCAAGGCGAAACTCCAATCACCTGATTGACCGCCAAGACGACATCCAGGACATTCACCACGCCGTCGCTGTTCAGGTCGCAGGTTGAAGTTGTTAGAGTCGCACCCGCGAACTGATAAGCCCCTATATCGGGAGGGTTGTTGCGGATGAGTCCTGCAATGTCCGTCGAGGGTGCCGAGGCGGAGAGCCCCGCACCGATCACAGGGCTTCCCGCCTGGGGCGCCAAGTCGAACAGCGACGGAGTCGCCCACCAGACCGGCTTCCACGCCACGAGGTTCGGATTAGCCTGCGAATTGTTTGTGAATACGCCGGCGTTGCTCTGGAAGTACGCCCAGTTGTACGCCGTCCCCAACCCAAGACCAAAGAAGATAGGAATGGCGCCGTTGGAGGCATACATCACGTTATTCGTCCAGGTATCGGTGGAAAGCCAATTCAGGTCGCCTACGGTGTTTTGTTCGTAGCGGACGAGTCCGCTGGATTTGGTACCGGCTTCAATGAAGACGTTGTTCTCGTACGTGTTGTTCCCCAGGTCTATCGTGGGACCCCCGGCATTGATGATGGCGACAGTAGTGAAGCCATCTCCGCTGAGATTCTGCCCGGATGCGTCAAAGCCGGTGTGAATGATGGTGTTGTTGGCAATCAGATTGTAGTTCGCGTTTTGTGCCGTAATCGTTGGGTTGGGGTCATTGTAGGCATTTAGAAGGAGCGCATAGGCAGACGCGTTGAACACGATATTGTTGGATATCGTGCCATGGTTCCAGCCATTTTGCATCGATATGTTCGCGGATCCTCCACCGGCGGCCATGTTCGCGGAGTACAGGATATTTCCGGTGAGAATACACGAATCGCAAATTCCATTGTCATGGAAATTGTCGCGCCCGCAGTTATACAAGATATTTCCCCGGACCGTCATGCCGGCCATGTGCCCGGAGCTCCCGGAACTCTGCCCCACGTAGATGTTGTGCTCGCCCGCATCGTCGTGGATCAGGTTGTTCTCGATCAGAACGTTGTCCGAGCCGGAGATCGCCCAAATGCCATCGTAACAGTCGTGTATCTCGAAATTCCGGATGGTGACATGGCTAAGCTCGGCGGCGCCGCTCAGATTGAACCCCCGGCTTGCTGAATTTCCGGTTCCACTGCTAGTCAGCAGGATGCCATCAAAAATCATCCAAACAGGTTGGCCCTCGAAGCCATACCAGCCTGCCGAAGAGCTGTGGTCAAAGTGGGCGAGTTCACCTGGATAACCCATCACGATGGTCGGGTTGCCCGGCGTGCCGCTGTGGGGGACCGTGTAGTTGGCGTTCTCGTCGATAACGCCGGCACGGACGATGATCGCATCGCCCGCGGCGATCTTGCCGTGGGTCGCTCCCCACGTCTTGCAGGGCAGCGCAACGTTGTTTGCAACGCATGTAGAATCGTTTCCCGCGGCGGGATCGAGGTACCAGATGTGCAACGGATTGTAGCCCTTGACAGTCGAGAGGAAGTTGTTCAGAGTTCCGTATTTCGCCAGCATCGACGCTGCGGTGTTGACCGTCGGGTCGGTGTCGTCGGCATCCGGTCCTATCGCCGATCCGGCGCCGTAGTAATCGCAGTCGTGGTCGATGATCGTCGCCGTCGTACAGCCAATACCGATGGCGTATTGGACCGTAATCGTGTAGGACTGCGACGCACTTGTGGAGGCGGAATCGGTCACCTGAATGGTGAAGGTCGCCGCTCCTGGACTGGCTGCGGTCCCGGTGAATGCCCCGGTGGCCGACAACGCCAGCCCGGCAGGAAGAGAGCCGGAACTGACGGCCCAAGTGTATGGTGAAACCCCTCCGCTAGCCGTCATCGTCCAGACGGCGCCGGAGAGCGCTCTCCCTACGATGGGATTCGGGAGTGCCGTGGTCGCAATGGTTGGCTGGCCAAACATCAACGAGGTGAAAAGACCAAGTGAGACTAGTACTAGACGCATAATTCTGCTCCTCTCAACGCGATGTGCGTGAGATCAACGCGGAAGTATCCGGATTCCTTCGTCCACTCGCTGCGGAGCGGACTGAGCTTGCGCCGTGAACGCGGGCTGGTAGCAGCGGGCACTGCCGACCTTGAAGAACCGGAAGCCCGAAAACCGAAAATTCTTCGACTGTGAAGATTGTAGCAGATGATGGACCTTAATGTCTAGTAGTACTAGAACCTACGAGCTGCCACAGCGCAGATCGTCACGCTTGGTTCGAGAGGACTTCGCGACAGGGGCTAGACCCAACAGTCGTGTCACCAGCCGCCATTTGGGTCATTCGAGCGGCAGCCGGGCATTTATATCGAGTTCGAAACGGCCGTACGGGTTTACATGGTCTCAGATCGGTGGCGTCAGGGCTCTCAGGTCTCCTGGCGTGAGCTTGCGGCTCGCGTGGAGTGGACGAGGACGCGCGGGCGCATGTGACCAGCAGGTTTTTTGGGCTGGGAGACCTGGTGCGTTACCTCAACGCGGTCGCGGATGCCGGCGACGCCGACGTTCGTCCTCGGGTTGCATCAATCCTTGACGGCTAGAAGCAGGCTGTCAACGGTGGCAAGATCTTCGTTTGAAAATTTGCGGAAGCGCTCCGCTAGCCGCATCCGAGCAAGATAGCGCAGAGATGCCTCATCCACCTTGTGCTCTTCGCGAGCCAAGCGGAAACCGGCCTTGTGGAGCATCTCGATGTACTCCGGATGTCGTAGCCTGTTCTGATAGTTGAGCGAATTAATATTGGTCCAACGAAAGAACGAGTCCGAGTACTTTAAGAAGTTTACCCGGCTGAGACTCTTGTCATTATGCTCCCAATGGTCGGAGTGGTCGACCAAGTGGCACGTCGCACCCCCAGGCTTTAACAGGCGGTATGACTCGTGAAAAATGTTCTGAATCACCTCGGGCGGAATGTGCTCAAGACAAGCCCGGGAGGTGACCACATCCAAAGAAGCGGCGGAGAGATTCAGTTTCCGGCAATCGCAGGGTGCCAGGTAGACCAGATGCATCTCTTTGAGCCGGTCTTCCATCGACGTACCGGGATCTTCCCGAAGTGCATGGTCCAGGACTTTCGGGTCGAGATTGAGTCCATCCAAAATCACCTGCCTCTGGGTGCGGAGGCTGTACAACGCGGCTGCGAGTGTCTCTGGACGAAGCAGCACGTTCAGGTCGGTCAGAAAGACTTGGGAAGCGCCGGCTAGGGAATAGAGCAACGGGATCATCGGCTGCCAACCGCTGCCGACCTCCAGAACGGAGGCGCCTTTGATCGGTAGCACCCCGCTCACCCACTCCACCTGGCGGATCCCTTGGGCGATGGTATGCGGGTCTTCGCGGAGGTTGGGTTGGTAGGGCGATATGCGATACTTAAGCCGTCTCAACTGCGCCTGAAACGGCAGGGCTCCCTTCGCGCTATCGATCACACATTTAGCTTGCCAACGCATGGACCCCTAAGTGTACTTCTTAAAAACTTCACGTGGTAGACCCAACAACAGTTGTGTCACCAGCCGCCATTTGGATCATTCGAGCGGCAGCCGGGCATTCATATCGGAGTTCGAAACGGCCGTGCGTGTTGGGGTAGGCCCAACAGAACGGAAAAGGCGTATTCCTCAATCATGAATCATGCCCCAGCCGCGGCGCACCGGAGTGTCCGGGCTACGAGAGGCGAGCCGTTTTCGCTTTATCTTCTTCTTCCGTGGAGTGGTCCCTCCGGCTTGTTCGCCCCGACAAAACCCGGCATGCTAGTGCCAGCCCAATTCCGACGCAATTCGCCGGAGAAACAAAACCTCGTCCTTCCGTAAGAATTGCGGAACCAGCACGATCATCGGATACAAGAGGCAAAGGCAGGCCGCATAGCCCACCTGAGACCATACCGCATGAGGCCGGGAGATCGAGTATAACGCAACCGTGCCTACGATCGCGAAGCACACGCCAGCCAGGCGTGTGTATTCGTACTGAAAACGCCGCACTCGGTTTGCCTGCCAGAGAGCGATCACCAGCATGACGCCGAATGCGCCGCACGTAGCGGTCACCGCTCCCCATAGCTTGTATCGTGGGATCAGCAGCGCATAGGCCACAATACAAACCAAGGCGCTGCTCCAGATGACGGCCGCGTCTCTTTGTGTCTCGGCCTGCAAGAAGAAAACATTGCGAAAGTGGGAGCCGATCATCCGGATCCAATAGGCAAAGGCGATCCACGGTACGTACTGGGCCGCCGGCCAATAGGCCGGCGCCACCATGACGTGCAGCATGGGCTCGCTGAAGAGCGACAGGCCGACAACCACAAACCCCAGGCAGAGAGCCTGATACGTACAGACGCGGACAAACAGTTTGTCGCCGTCGGCCCCTCGAACCAGATTAAATTTTTGAGCGCTCCAATACAGCTCGAAGGGCATGCCGAAATAGGACACCAGCATCCCCAGTTTATAAGCCAGTGCATAGATCCCCACCTGGGCCAACGAGACGTAGTGCTGCAGAACGAACCGGTCGCCGTAATGGATAATCAGAAAGCCCAGGCCGCCAATGCCTAATGGCGCGGAGTAGCGCACCAGCAGAACAAACGTCTTCAGGTGCCAGGAGAAACGGATCTGGGAGAATCCATAGATCAGGGTACCGGCCAACATCAGCGTCGAGGTCGCCAGTTTCGCCCAGAGCAGGCCTGAGATGCCCGCATGCAGCGAGGTCAGCACAAACACGTTGGCGGCAATGCTCAATCCCAGTTGGGCCAGAGAGGCCACCATATACACCACAGAGCGATCCAGCGCCCGGATGTAGCAGAATCCGACCTCGACCGGAAGCGCCAGTGCGAAATTGCAGAAGATCAGGCGAAAGAAACCGGTGTACTGAGCGCTATTGAAAACCAGCATGCTGACCAGCGGAGCGGCCAGGTAGCCGAGCAGCGCGCCTGCCGCGCCGAGCGCCAGGCCGCCGAGGAGCGAGGAGGTGACCACGGAAGCGCTGTCGCGAGGAGTCTCGGCCTTCGCATAATAGTACATAAGGCCGTCGCCCAACCGCATCCCGAATAATGTAGACACCACGAAAAGCGTGAGTTCCATCAGCTCCAGCACGCCGTAATCGGTAGTCGTGAGGTAGCGGGTGTATAAGGGCAGAAGCACAAAACCCGCCATCTTGCTGGCGACAATCGAGACGGAATAAACCGCGGTGCTCTTGAGGAAGGGCTTTAGTACGGAATTGGTGGTGGCAGGCATCGGTTGTCTTTGGTCCGCTATGCGGGTTCGGTCCTCACCACTGCTTTCGGAAGCTCGCGGGAGCGGTCATGATCGTATCAGTATGCCAGAAGGAGCGGAGTAGCGTTGGCCAAGCCATTAGTACGCATCCGCGACCGTGGGGACGGGCGCGTGGGCTCCGGCGGCCCGGCCGGGCAAGACTTCGTCGAGGAAGGCGGCCAACGTGGCCGCCTGGCGTTTGCCGTCGAACTCCCGTTGAAACCATTCGCTCGGCTCCACCCGGCAATGCCGGGATCGAAGAAAGTGAAGGATCCGCTCGTCCGCGGCCCCCTCGGGCCCCTCCGGATCGATGCACACTGCCGGCATCCCGCACTTGTCCAGGATCCGGGCGGTGGGCGACTCTTTCGGTGTAAACGCCAGGATCGGCCTTCGAGCCCGCACGTAGTCGAATAACTTTGCGGGCACCTGCAAGCTATCGCCGGTGCCGTTCAGGTCGAGCAGCAGGAGCTGATCGGAGCCGAGCATCGCGTTCCGCGCCTCGACCGTGGAGACCACCTCGCCATGGCACTCGAGGACGCCCATCCTGTCCAAGTCGGCATATTCGCGGTGGATCGCGGCGGCTATCTCCGCCTCGACCGGACCGATAAATCGCATCCGGATTTCCGATGGGTCCAGCCGGCCCGACCGGACGAGCCGGCCAACACTGCCTAGCAGGACGTCGGGGCGCCGGGGACCGTAGAGGCTGCCTACATGACTCAGAATCGACCTTGCGCCATCGGGAGGCGCCACTTCCCTGGGGAAGCTGTCCTCCGGATCGTAGCCGTTCCAAAGGACCCGGATTCTGGAGTGGGCTTGGGGATACCGGCGAAGCCACGACTCGGCCAGCGAATCGGTGTTCGCAACCAGAAGATCCGCGGTATCGAAAATCATCCGTTCGAGCGCGATGTCGTAGGGAATCCCGGCCTGCCGTGTCCGGAAGGGATTCCCCTTCAACGGATCGCGAAAATCGGCTATCCACGGCCAACCAAATCGGCGCTTCAGCCGCCGCGCCGCTAGGTGCGCGCCGGCCGGCGGCGAAGTGGACAAAATCGCGTCAAAGCGCTGCGCCACTGCCAGCTCGCGGCCTTGTCTGACTACATGCGGAATCCACGGAAGGCGATCGTTATAGGGGGCCACATGCCGATGGAACCATTCCAGAGCCTTCGCCGCGGCTCGATCCCCGCCGGTCAGTTCCCGATCCGGAACGCGGCTCACGCCCGCTTCCCCGTTTCCGCCCTCGAGGGCATTGGCGATCACGTGGACCTCGTAGCCGAACGAAGGCAGATACTTTGCAAACCGGCCTGGACGCGCAGCCCCCGAGGCATTCTCCGGAGGGTAGAAGTAGGCCAGCAGCAGAACGCGGCGATGGCCAGGAAAAGGATCGCGCAGCCCGGATTCCGTCACGAAAGCGCTCCGGAGGGCTCCGCATCGAGATCCGGCGGAGCCAGCAGAGCGTCACCCTCCACCGGTTCCGGGACCGCCGCTACCAGGTCCAACCCAGCCGCCAGCATAATCAAGAGATAAAGATAATCGAACGAACAACGCGACAGGAAGATACTGCCCACCAGGAAGGCGGCAAGAGAGGCCTGTATGGCGTAGGCCATATTCGCCTGGTCCGCGTTCCCGATTGCGTTGCCATTGCGCGCTACCCGGTTCATCCGGCGGAACGTGAGGCCCAACAGCGTCATATACACTACAAAGGCGCAAATGCCGGAATCCACCAGCATCTGAATGTAGGTGTTGTGCGCCACATGCGGGTCGTCGCGTCCCAGATAATCCGAGATGAGCGCCAAATAATTGTCATTTCCGAAGCCCACTCCGAAGATGGGATGGTCCTGCCACATCCTAAGTGCGGCCCTCCAATAATAAATTCGTCCTCTGCCGGTGTCCTGGGTGTTGGATATACTCTCGATCCTGTTGACATAGGAATCCCAGACCAGGTACACCGCCGGTGCGGTCAGACAGCCAAGAAGCACTAACTGGGCCAGCATTTTCTTGCCCGAACGAAACGCAATGGTCAGAAATGCGGCGCCGGTCGCCAAGGCCGCGCCCCGGGAATACGTCATCACCACGGCGGATATGTCGAGGAGGGTGATGGCAGTCCAAAAGTTTGACAGGCCCTTGCTTCGCGCCATAGTGCGGCAGTACCAGCAGAGCGGCACGGTCATCGCGAGCGCCAAACCGAGCGTGTTGTTGTCGGAAAGGAACCCGCCCCCATAGCCTTGCGCAAAGCGCACGCCTCCGTGAAGCAGGCCGAACAGGCCAAACTTACTGCCAAGCAATCCCATGGAACCCGTCATTACGAGGAAATATATTTTTGCGTCTTGCAGCGACTCGGTTAATAAGACGATGAGCAGCGCCATTAAACTAAGCCTGAGGAACATGCTATAGCTGGTGCAGAGACGGGGGTCCACCGCGGCAACGACAGATAGACCGAGAAAGAGTTGGAACACAAAAAAACAAAGGACCAGGGAACTCTTGGCAAAACGTCCCGCGTTGCCTAGATAACGAAGGCTGCCGGCCAGAGTGCTGAGGGCCAGCACCAGCGAGAAGTAGTTGGCTACGGTGTACGCCAGCGCATCCGGCCGCATCAAGGAGTACCACAGATATCCGCAGAGACCGATCTTGGGGCGGAACAATGCGATAAAACTGATCGAGAGTACAACGATTTGAAGGATTATTGTACGCATGGGCGTGATCGCGGATGCCGAAGCGGTACGGGAGTCAGCGGACGGCGCTCCCGCTCGGCTGCCATGGGAGTGGAAAACTCAGGACGCGCCCGCATAGCTGCCGGGGAAATGGCTCGCGCCCGCCGGCGTTCCGTGGTGAACGTTGTGCCAAACCGAGAGCATCAGAAGGTTCCAGAGCTTTCGGCTGTGATCGTGCAATCCGGATTGATGCTCCCGCCAGATCCGGCGGACCTCGGCGGGCATATAGAAGCAATCCGACCCCGGTTGCAGAACCGAATCCTCAAAGGCCGGCTTGAGGCTGGTGCGGAACCAGGCGGCCAGGGGGACCGAGAATCCCATCTTCTTGCGGTGGAGCAGCGGCGCCGGAACGTAAGGCGCCATGGCGCGCTTGAAGATGTGCTTGCCGGCGCGCCCGTGGAGCTTGAAAGCCGATGGCATGCGGCCAAACAATTCCGCCAGGCGGTAGTCGAGCCACGGCGAACGGCTCTCTAACGAGTACGCCATGGTGGCGCGATCGGCTTTTACCAGAATGTCCCCGGGAAGGTAGGTCTCCAGATCGACCGCCTGCATCTGCTCGAGAGGGGGAAGGTCCCGGACTGCCTCGAACCGCGCGCGGAAGTTCCGTCGGGGCGAGTAGCCGCTCAACCCGGCCCCGATCTCCGGCGACAGAACCGCTTCGAGGCCATCATCCCGAAACGTGGACATGGACGTGAAATACGAGTCGGAAATCTCCTGCGTCAGATTGTGGAGCAGCGTTTTGGCGCGGAAGATTTGTGGGAGGTAATCGAACTTGGGATAGTATCGCGCCCCTACCCGGATGACGGACTGCCGGAACCATTGCGGAAACCGGTTCCGAAGGCGCTCTTCCAAGACTCCGAAGAAATACCTCCGGTAACCGCCGAATAGCTCGTCCGCGCCATCGCCGCTGAGCGCTACCGTGACGTGCTCGCGCGTCATGCGCGACAGGTAAAGCATGGGGATTGCCGAGGCGTCGCCGAAGGGCTCGTCGAAGTGGTTTATCAGTGTGTCGAAGATTTCGTGGATGGATGGAGAGACCACCTGCTCATGGTGCTCGGTGGAATGGCGGGCTGCGGCTATCCGGGCATAATGCAACTCATCGAAGCGCTTGTCGGTGAACCCGATGGAAAACGTCTTCACCTTTCCCGGGGCCAGGCCGGCCATCACGCCCACCACGGCGGTGGAATCCACGCCGCCGCTCAGAAACGCCCCTAAGGGCACGTCGCTAATCATGCGGCGCTTCACCGAGTCGGCCGCCAGGCTTCGGATCTCTTCCACCGCGGCGCCGAAACCGAGCCGGGAATCGACCGCGAAATCCGGCGACCAGTAGCGGCGCAGCCGCGAACCCGATTCGGTTACGGTCATGCTGTGGGCCGGAGGGAGTTTGGCAACGCCTTTGTAAATCGTGTTCGGGTCCGGAACGTAGGAGAGCGCTAGAAAGTCGGCGACGCTCCGCGGGTCCACCGGCGGGTCGAATCCGGGCATCGCGGCGAGCGCTTTGAGTTCGGAAGCGAAACAGAACCGTGTCCCCGGAATGCCGCTTGAGTAATACAAGGGCTTCTTGCCGAAGCGGTCGCGCGCCAGAAAGAGTTCCTTGCGGCGGATGTCCCAGATGGCGAAGGCAAACATCCCATTCAGGAATTCCGGCAGCCGCTCGCCGACCTCTTCATACAGGTGGATCAGGACTTCGGTGTCGCTGCGGGTGGTGAAGAGGTGACGCCGTTCCAGGTCGCGGCGCAGTTCGAGAAAGTTATAGATTTCACCGTTAAAAACGGCCTGCAGGGTGCCATCCTCGTTGGCCATGGGCTGCGCGCCGCCGGCTACGTCGATGATGCTGAGACGGCGGTGGCCGAGCGCAACCCCGGGCGAGCAGTAATAGCCCGCGCCATCGGGGCCACGGTGCTTCAGGCGGTCGCACATGCGCCGGATGAGCTCCGAGCCCGGGGCGACACGATCGGTTGTAAGATAGCCCGCGATGCCGCACATGACTTATGATTCGTTTGGAAGAATGCCCACTGAAGTTCGGAATAAGAGCCCAACTCCTCGGACGCCAGGCTGAGGAGGCCCCGGTATCGGGAATAGCTTGACTCAGTTCATTGCGGAAAGAAAGTCTTGACGGAGATAACGGTTGATCGCCTCGGCGGTAACTCGGTGTCCTTCTTCGGACCAATGGGAATCGTCCCGATAGTAAGGCATAACTCCCCTCGTCACGGCATCTTCGAGATCGGGTGTCAGGTCGAGAAACCCCGCATCGGCGGAAATCGATCGAACTATTTCCCGGAGGCGATCCGGCAGATCGTTGCCCACCCAGTTGCGGCACTCGCATTCCGGGGGGAATTGGCAGAACCGGCGCAATACCCGGAATTTCTGTGGCACGAAGGCCACCACCAGGCGGCAATCGTGCTGGGCGCAGAGTTCGTGAGCCTCCTTGAGAACCGCGGAAGTCATATCGACGGCGCTCTGTTCGGCGGGGGTGAGAGGCTGCTCGCGGTAAAGAAAGTAAGTGGTAATCCGCTGACCATTCATGTAAACCACTGCTTGGTGCGATTTTCCGCTGGCCTTGCGAGCGAGACCATGCTTGAGCTGCACCAGTACATTATTGGTAAACGATCTGGCAAAAAAACTCTGAAAATAATCGGATGAATGAGGCGGCCCGCTGTGACTCGGTGCCACGGTATCGCGATAGTGCAACGCGTCCGAGAGGTCGTTGCCTTCGTAAAACATCCAGACTACCGCGCTTGGATGTAATGGCAGAGCATAGCGCTTCAGTATCGCCAACTCCTGCTGCGGACCGTAGCCGATTTGTCCCAGATTGGCGACTACTCGACGCTGCAGGCGCGCCAGGACCGAGGTCATCAACTGTTCTTGTGCGGTTGGGGGCGACTCCACAAAGGAATCGCCGAGAACCGCCAGGTCGACTTTTTCCAGGTCGGATACATTGCGAAAACCGTGGAAATCGTACTTCACATCCCAGCGGTATTGCCCGAGATCCGATTCGGGAATCGTGGCAACGTTCGCGACATCCCCTCCCCGCGACGCGCCGTAGTCATGCGCATGCGGACGCCTGATACGCAGCAACTCCGGGTCGCTCATCGTGGTGGCCCAATAACGCGGTTGCGGCCCAACGATTCCCCGGTAATCCAGTAGATGGACCATGGCGGGAAGTTCGATGAGGAACCAGGACAAAAGAAGAGATGCAAGAATCAACAGAACGCGATGAGTTCTCTCCGAGGTCATGGATTTGATTCTCCCGGAGCACGTTGAGACTTGAAGTTACGGACAATCGGTTCAAAGAGCCATTTTTCGTCGCTTTCCAGCAGTTGGGCGATCTGGGCCTTCAACTGGGGATTGGGCTCGCGAAACCCGTTCAGGATGCGGCTTAATAGCGTTTCGTCAACGTGCAACATCTGGGCAAGCCGGTTCTGGCGGATTCCCGATTTCCAGAGTTGCAGCTTCAGGTTGGGATACATTGCGGTTTGGGCTGACGGCTCAATAAGTAGCGTGCCCGGGGGAGCTTAACAGGTACTTCCGAAGTGCATCCGGCTTGGCGGCCGAGGTTACCTGCGGTCTTGCGGAATGTCCATCTCGGTCGCCATTGACGGGCACGTTACCTCAGCCCCGGAGGTCCCATACGCGGAGCCAGTCATGCAAGACTCGGCGCCTGTCCGGATGTGTAAAGGAGTTCGACGTCGCTGCATTCAATCTCGGTGGAGACTGCCTGGCAGAGGAGGTCTACCGAGAGCACCAAACGAGTATCGTTCTTCCACCGCACCAAACGGCCTTCCAGTCCCTGCAACGGGCCCCGCTTGACCCGGACCAAGGCGCCTTCGCGCAAGAAGGGGTGCCGGTGCAGCGCGGCATTCGCCGACACGGCGCGTTGTAAATTTGCGATTTCCTCTTCCGGAATAGGTTCGATTCTACTGGCGCTTCCCAAGATGCGGACCGCACCGGTCGTGCGCAGGACTTGCAGGCGGAAAGCCTCGGTGGCGGGCATGTTGACGAACGAATATCCGGGGAATAAGGGAACGTCGACAACCTTCTTGCGGTCTTTCCAGCGATGGACTTCCCGGAAGACCGGAAGAAAACATTCCAGACCTTTGGCGGCAAGCTCGGTGGACACTCGCTTCTCGAAGTTGGAGCGGGTTCGGACAGCGTACCAGCGCGATGCGACCGATACGGTTTCGAGGCCGGGGCCCTCCCCGCCGGATCTCCATTCTACGGAAGACAATATCATCGATGCGCTTTCCAAAGTGGACAAAGCTTCGCCCTTTTACTTACAGGAGCACCATTAAGTAACTGAAAAAATGGCCGAACTAAACAACCCCCCAGAAGCGGGAGCTGAAACCAAAAGCTACAAAATCCACGATTCGGGATAGGCTTACAACGCCCCCAAAACTAAAATCAAGACTTACCTGAACCAGGAGAATAGTAATAGCCGCTATAAGTGTCGGCTTTTCCTAAGAACCAATTCGGAACGCAGTTCAGCACTACGCCTAGGTACTTGTTCCTCGGAATCCCGTCCAGCACTTTCAAACACATCGCCCGATCGCTGTGATCGGGCCGGACCACCACCACGACGCCATCGCTGGGCGCGGAAAGCAGATCGTAGTCCGCTACGGCCGCCACGGGGGGTGAATCCAGGATCAAGTACTGAAATAGCCCGCGAAGTTCGGCGCAGACCGCCGGCCACCGGGCCGAATCCAAGAGTTCCACCGGATTGAGCTTCGATGTGCCCGCTGGAATCACGCAGAGATTCGGGTACTCTTCGGTTTGAATGAGAGCATCCGACAGGTTACAGGAGCCCTCCAGAACATCGGCCAATCCAGGGCCGTCCGGCAAGCCCAAAAGGTCCGAAATCGAAGAACGGCGGAAATCCCCGTCGATGAGCACGACTTGCGTATCGCCCTTGAGAGCCAGGACACCCGCCAGATTGATCGCCGTAATACTCTTTCCATCGCCGGGACCGGCGCTCGAGACCACGATCATCCGCGGTTTTTGCGGGTGCTGCAGGATCCTGGTGCGAAACAGGCGGTACTGTTCGGCGGCATGCCAGTGTTCAAAAGGAAGGACGGGAGCTTTCTTGCCGGGGCGGAGCTTCGCCGTGCGAAGCGCGGCGGCTGGCGGATCGGCGTCCGGCGCTGTGGCACGGGGTATCGCCTCGGCTGCCGCCGGCGTTGGCTCGACTTCCGCCGCTGCCCGGATGGGCACGTCCGCAATCGGCGGAAGGGCCTCAGCCATGGGGTTCTGTGCTTTGTGAAGGGCTTCGAAAATCTTGCTCATGCCAATCCTAACCTTTCCGCCCAGCGAGCGAATAGTGAACTCTTCGAGGGAGACGGCGCATAACGCTCCAGGGTCTTCATGCGGACCGGGAACGTCTCCGGCAACGCTTTCGCCGCTGGGGGCGCGGGCGCCAGAATAGCGGGCGCCGGCTTCTCCGCCAGCGGTTCCGTCAGATGGAGGTCAATCGCGACGGAATTGATATGCTCTACCTCCACCCTTCGGGCCGAGTCGGCGAACGCAAGAGTAAGAGCATTGTCGCAAACACAATTGATGATCCTGGGGATTCCCGCCGACAGCAGCGCGATTCGCGCCACGGCCTGCGGCGAGAAGGGGTGCGGCGCGGATCCTCCGGCTTTCGCCCAACGGTGGGCGATGTATTCTCCGGTGGCCGCGGGGGAGAGCGGCGGAATCGAGAGGCGCACGCTGATGCGCTGCGTGAACTGCCAAAGCTCCTTGCGGCTGAGCACCTCATCCAACTCGCTTTGGCCGATCAGCAAAATCTGCAACAGCTTTTCATCGGCGTGTTCGAAGTTTCCCAAGAGGCGGACTTCTTCCAATAGTTCGGGATTGAGCTTGTGGGCTTCATCCACGATCAGCGCGCAGATCTGGTCGGCCTGCCTGGCTTTCATCAGGAAAGCTTGGAGCTTCCAGAGACGTTGGGCTTTGCTTTCGGGGATGTCCAAGATGCCGAAATCGATCATGGCCATCTCCAAAAACTCGGACGGGGTTAGCGTGGGGTTGAGAATCACGCTGGTCCGCACCTTGCTCTGGGGCAGGCTTCCCAACACGGACGTCAGGACTGTGGTTTTTCCGGTGCCGGCCATACCGCTCAGCACCAGGAACCCTTTGCGATCGAGGATCGCATAGGTGATGCCGGCCAGTGCCTCGCGATGGCTGGGCGTGAGGTACAAAAAGGCCGGGTCCGGTGTCATGCGGAACGGTTTATTGGCCAGTTGGAAGAATGCTGTGTACATGAGTTAAAGCCGTCGCCAAAATACCAGAACGCCCGCGAGAACGCCGAGACACGCCAGGGCGGCGGACAAAGCGACCGACCGGCGCAGCCACTTGCGGGTACCGCGGCCGCCCGATTTTTTCTGGGAGGTGGCTGCCGAAAGGTCGATGAACGGAAGGCGGCCGAGAACGAAAGTTCCCTTGGGTAATTCCCACTCGCCCAGCAGCTTGTTGTGGCGGACTTCCAGTGCAATTGCCAGTAGCAGGCCGATGATCAGGGAGGCACCGGAACCGATGATGTCGAAGAGCGGCCGATTCGGTTTGATGGGAATTTCGGGTACGGCGGCCGGGTTGAGAACCGTGAAGCGCTCGGATTTTTCCCGGTTTTCCATGTCGGTAGCCGTGTCGGCCTCAATCTTTTTACCTTCCAGCGTCTTGTAATTGTTCTTGGAGATCTCGTAGTCGCGATTGAGCTTGGCCATTTCCTGTTCGCGGATGGGCAGCCCTTCCAAGCGGGTTTGCAGCGTGGCGATTTCCTGCGCAATCCGCGGCTCATCGGCGGTTCGCGCCTGAATGTCGGTGTACTCGGCGGTGATTTGCGTTTTCAAGCCGGTTACGCGTTCGCGCGCGGCTGCCACGTCGGCCGCTTCTTTTTGGGTCGGCGGCGCCGGGCGGCCGGACTTGGCCGGATCGTTGTCCGGGGCCGGCTTGGCGCTGGGAGGAATAGGAACGGGAACGGGAATGGGCGCGGCCGACGCGAGCCGCGCTTCGCGCTTGGTTTCGACATCCAGTTCCGCCCTGAGGCGCTTGACGTCGGGCCATTCCTCCGTATGGTGCGCAAGCAGGACATCGAGTTGGGCGCGAAGGGTTTCGGCGCGCGTTGCGGCGCGCATCGCCGGAGGGCCGGATGGATTCGGATTTCCCGGCGATGCCTGCTGCGTGGCGGCTGGCGGCCGGGGCGCTGAAACCGCGGCGAGAGTGGCTTCGGCGGTGGTGAGGTTGCTTTCCAGGGTGGTTACATTGGATTGGTCCCGTTGGATGGCCTCACGGTTGTTTTGCATCTCCGCATCGAGCCGCGCCAAGTGTCCCGAAAGGGAGGCTGCCTGTTCGGGCAGTTCGCCGTTGTGCTCCTGTTTGTATTTGCTGACCGAGGCCTCGAGCTCTTCGAGCCGCTTCTTGGCGTCATCCAACAGCGAACTCATGAATTCAGCCGTGCCTTGGGCCTGCACTTCACGGGTCTTGAGATTTTCGTCGATATAGAGCTGCGCAATGCGGTTGGTCACTTGGGCGATCACGTCCGGGTTGGAGCCTGTATAGGCCACCGTGAAGGCGCCTGGGCGATCGCGGGCGAAGCCTTTTACATAACTGATCTTGATATCCCCGCGCATTTTCTCGAGGATCTCCTCCTGCGCCAGTCTCTTGCGATCAAGAGGATAAAGGTTGTAATCGTCGATAATCTTCTTCATGCGGGCGCTGCTTTGAATCTCCGCCGTGATGGACGATATGCGATCCTGGAGCTCGGTGTTCACAGTCGAGGGGACAAAACGCTCGGGGATTTTCTGGGAATCGACCAGGATGGTCGCTTCCGATGTGTAGACGGCCGGCAGCCGGCTAACCACTGCCGCGACGATGGCGCTGCCGGCCAGCCAAATGGCGACGGTCAGGATTTTCTTTTTCCACAAGATCCTGACGACCGAAAGCGGATGGATCTCGGAGCTGCTTGAGGACGGTTTTTGAGGAGTCATGGACAACCAGTTCAAGCCAACCGCA
>Ga0182018_10000556_pt1 | contig 47615 bp, 52 predicted proteins | sample 812P2MmetaG_FD_120490 | JGI IMG/M metagenome (GOLD analysis project Ga0182018, IMG submission 120490) | Permafrost microbial communities from Stordalen Mire, Sweden - 812P2M metaG | ecosystem: Environmental > Terrestrial > Soil > Wetlands > Permafrost | place: Sweden: Stordalen | collected... | reverse complement strand
TGGGTTTGGCACGCCGAGAAAATTCCTAGCGGCGGCCAGCGGGTAGTCGCGACGGATTGTCCGACTAACTACGCGGTCCTTGGCGGCGGCTACGAAGTCAGCCCGTCTGTTGCGGTTTTCATTTACTATAGCAAGCCGAACAGTGATTTAGATGGCTGGACTTTTAGCGTAGCGAATTCGAGTTCGAATCCGCCCGTGGCCGTAACCGTTTATGCCTCATGTGCGCCAGCGAAATGACCTGATGAGCAACATTGATTATGAAGAGTGGCAAGCCCAGGAAGATGCGCTGACCGACTATTATGAGATATTTCGTGATTCGTTCGTAACGGAATTGGCAGATAGTCCCCAAAGCGCTGTTCGTAAAAGGCACCACGAGATTATCTTGGATTTCCGTACGGAATTGGATTTTGCAAAGACGGCCTTCGAGGATGCAGAGCGGGCCAGGGGAACAACGGGAACGGGTTGGATGAGCCTACTGCTTGCTGCATATTTTAGCGCCTATCGCGCCGTGGAGTGGTATCAGTCAGAGTTAGGAACCGCAATCGCGGAAGCGATGGCCAAGCCATTTTCTCAATACCTAAAACCGGGGACCAGGATAACAGCACGCGAGTTTTTTCGACCAAAGGTTATGGGCGCGTTTCGTAACGCAGTTCTCGATAAGACTTTCGAACCACTGAAATTATCGAAACAGTTGAAGGAGTTCAGGAAAGAACACAGTGACGGGCGCAATGACATTGCGCATTCGATAGACAGACCGACTCCCGCGCAAACCAAGTCTTGCGTTTCCGATGCCATCAAGTTATACAACTTACTCGCCAAGCAGTTAAATCGGACTAATCCCGTTCTTTTGGAGAACGTTTAGGCGCTCGGACCCGGCGCCCCATGCTCCCCGCCCGCGTCCCCGTCATGGGCCAAATTCATCAAAGCGACATTCGCAATGGTCGATGCAGCGCCCGCATAAGTAGTCTCCGGCTTTGTTGACGCTGCAGCCGCAGGCCCAGGCGCCCGGGTCGCGCTTAGAACGAACGAAGCTCGCAATCCGCTTGGGAATCCCGGACGCCTTGGCTAGAAATCCGAATAGGGCGATAGCAACGACCCCGGCGAACACTTCGAGGAAGAACGCGGAAGCCTGGTTTGAAAAACTCATCTTGAAAACCTTAGCATGGGCGCGTGGCAGTAACCGCGCGATGGAATGTTCGCGCTTTCGTCTGCGCGGGGTTCAGGAAATCGCGCGGTTGCGGCGCCAGGCGCGCTCTAATATCGGAGGACCGACCGTAAAAGTACGGGGGTGGCCTCTTGAGCCACTGGAACGGTTGACGCTCTGAAATTGGAGGACACGCGATTTCGGACTAATCGAAGCGACCCCCAGGGTCCCCTGTCCAAGCGACCTTTCGGCGACATGAAAGGCAGCCAGCGGCCCGACTCCATCGTGATGATCGGCAGCCATCGCGACGCGATGACCTTCGGCGCCATAGATCCGGGGAGCGGCACGACCGTACTGCTGCAAGACGCCGATGCCTTCCACGCGCTGGTCGCGCAAGGCTGGCGCCCGAAGCGCACGATCGAGTTTGCGTCGTGGGACGGTCACGAGCTGGGCCTCTACGGATCGGCGGCCTACATCTACGAGAACGGGCCGCAACTGCGAACCAGCGTCTTTCAATATATCAATACCGATCAGCTCACGACCGGCGACCCGTTTGTGGTCAGCGCCTCGCCGGGACTCTTCGCCTTTATGAAGCAGATCTGCGACGTCGTTCCGGCGGTTGACGGCAAAGGCATGTTAGGCATGCGCGATCAGCGCGTCGATCCGTTGCTCAATCCGATCGTTGGCGGATCCGACCATCAGAACTTTGCGTACATGCTCGGTGTACCGAGCACGAGCAACGGCTATTATGGTTCGTTCGGAGCCCATCACACCGCCGAAGACAATCTCGATGGTTTGCGCACCTACGATCCTGGCCTCAAGCAGGCCGTCATCACGGCCCAAGTCACCGGCATCCAAGCGATGCGGGCGGCCAACGCCACGGTCGAGCCCTTACGAATCGAAGAAGTTCCGGCGCAATTGCTCAAGGATCTCACGCCGTTGCAAGTCGCGGCATTGACGCGCAGCGATGGCACGATGACGCTTAGCGAGCTGCGCCCGGCGCTCGAAGCATACCGAGCCGCGGCGCATGCAACCGACCTCGCGATGCAGCGCGCGGAGGCGCAAGGCGACGTCACCGCAATGCAGGCCCTTGCCGTACGAGAGCAAGCCTCGCGCGACGCTTTCTTTATAAGCGGCGGGTTGCTGCAGAACTCCTACTATCACACGATCGACCGCGCCTTCACGAGCTTTCCCGAGATCGCATTCGCGGGCGGCAATCCCGATACGATAAAAAAGGCGCTTGCCCGAGCGCTGGACGCCATCGCACGAGCGACCGCTGCCCTAAACGGCTGACGACACCTATGTCGGCAGGTTCGCGACAAAGGTATAGATATCGCGGAGAACTTCGTCCTTATTCGACATGTAAACGAAGTGGTTGGCATGTGGTATGACGATGACGTGAGCCTTGGGCTGGCCTTTCTTGAATGCCGCGATCTGCTTTGTCGTGAACGCGTTATCTGCCGCTATGAAAGCCGCCGACAATCCAGGACGAGGCTGGTCACTATGGGGGTTGGCGAAGATCGCAAGGATCGGCAGGTCGATTGGCGTCGTGAAGTGCCCTGGGTTGTTATCAATCGTAACGTCAATCGGCGACTCTTTCGGAAAACCGGGCGGTGGACTGGGCAGCGGCGGCGTGGGAATGCCCCCGTCATATGCCTCGTCGTATGCCGCCTCCAGGTAGATAAGCGCGGCGGCCTTCTGCGGCGCCTGCGTTCCGATGTAGCTGAGTTCTTCGCCGGCAAGTGAGTGACCGACGAGAATCGGCTTAACAATCTGCAGCTTGTCGAGGATCACGAGGACGTCTTGGCCGAGCTGCTCGGCGCTGTAGTTCTGCGCGGTTGCAGGCGGTTTACTTGAATTTCCGTAGCCGCGACGTGTGATCGAGTACACGTGATATTTCGTCACGAGGTCGGGAATGATCGCCCGCCAACCGCGGGCCGTGACTCCTTGACCGGCGAGTAACACCATGGGCCGGCCGCTGCCGCCCCAGTCGAGGACTTCGTCTTTGACGCCGTCCGCTACGTCGATGTAGAGGTCGCGCGTTGGCTGCAGGATGTGCAGCGTCACCGGCGGCGTTCGGTGATACACCATCGGTACGTCGAGCACGCCGGGCAAGCCCCACGTACCGCTAAGTGATTTCCCATCGCTTGAAAGCGTAGCCTGATAGGTGCGGTGGTAGTTGAGCCAAGGATCGCTATTCATATCGAACGCCATAGTGATTGTCGATCCGTCGATTTTGACGTTGCGCGTTGCTATGGGAACTTCGCTCTCCTTAGTGCTGAAAATCTGCACATCGTAGCCGCTGCCGGCCTTGGTGATGCGCATGACCCGAGGTAGCTTGCCGATACCGGGCACGATCATCGTCCCTTGCCAGGTGCCTCTGATATCGGGCGAGGGCGCAGACGCGGCGAGAAGCACGAGGGCGAGTAACGCAATGACGGAACGCAAAAAAAATCCTCTCTACCCCGGAATACATCAAGCAAGGGTCGCCTGTTTGAGCCATTAGGCGGGGAGCGGCGAACGCCTTGGGAGTCGTTCCCGATCGCATTCGCCGGTGGCTGAGGCGCTTGGCCCGCGCCGCGGCGGGGAATCGTACTCTGATGGAAATCGACGGAGTGTTGGGTGCTTGCGGAAACCCTTGATCCGCAGATCGCCGCCCGCGAAGCGGGCCTACGCTATCTCGACGCTCGCGGCCCGGGGATCACTCGCCGCAAGCGAGGTCGGCGATTCGCATACTTTGATGCCGCTGGCAAGCCAGTACGTGACGAGGCGGTGCTCCTCCGGATTCGCGCGCTCGCGGTGCCGCCGGCCTACACCGACGTATGGATCTCACCAATTGCCAACGGCCATCTGCAGGCGACCGGGCGCGACGCTCGCGGGCGCAAACAGTATCGCTATCACAAACGCTTCCGCGAAGTGCGGGACGAGGCGAAGTATCACCGTCTCGTCGCCTTCGGACGTGCTCTCCCGAAAATCCGAAAGGCCGTTGCGCGCGATCTCGGTGGAACCGAGCTTTCCCGACGCAAGGTGCTCGCGGCCCTCGTTTCGTTGTTGGACGTGACGGGCATTCGCGTTGGCAACGAGGAGTATGCCGCCGCCAATAAGTCCTTTGGCCTAACGACGCTGCGGACGCGGCACGTCAGGCTCGACGGCTCGCGGGTGCGGCTTCATTTCCGTGGCAAAACCGGAAAAGAGCACCGAATTCTGCTTGATGACGCGCGGCTCGCCCGCATTATCAAACGCTGCCGGGACCTTCCCGGCGAAGAGCTCTTCACGTACCTTGACGAGACGGGCTCGGCCAATAGCGTTAGCTCGGAGGACGTAAACGAATACCTTCGCGAGATCGCCGGAGGCGATTTTTCGGCTAAGGATTTCCGCACGTGGATCGGAACCGTCGAATGCATCAGCGCGCTTGCCGAGCCCGCGGCTGAGTCGGTCGAAGCAAAAAAAAACATCGCCACTGCGCTCGAACGCGTCGCTGCCCGACTAGGCAACACGCCGGCGATATGCCGAAAAGCCTACGTGCACCCGGCCGTATTCGAAACCTACTTGGCGAAGCACCGTCTGCCGACACTGGGCGCGCGCGCCCGAGCAAAGCGTCGGCCAGATGCGTTGTCGCATCAGGAACGCTTCGCTCTGCGCTTCGTTGAAAAATGGGAGCGAATACCCTTACTCCAATAAAATATCGAGCGTGATGTCGACGGTGCTGCCGATCGTCGGATCGAGCCGCGTCCGGAGCATCCCAAACGCATGACGGTCGATTTGCGCCTTTGCACGATACTCGGGATGTAGCGGATCGCCAATCACCGTGACGTCGAGCCGCTCCGGCTGCGTGACGCCGTGCATGGTGAGATCGCCGTCCATCTCGAACGACGCCGGGCCCTTGGGAACGATTAGCGTGCTCGCGAAAGTCCATTGCGGGAACTTCGCGACATCGAAGAAGTCCGGTGACTCGAGCGACCGATCGCGGTCCGGCTCGCCGGTTGTAATGCGCGTCGCGTCGAGCACCGCGGTTGCACTCTGCGGAATCACGGAGCCGGGCAGCAACGTCACACTGCCGCCCAGGATCGGAACCGTTCCGGTGACGCGTTCGACCCAAATGTGCGCCACGCTAAACTGCGCGCTCGACTTGGCGGCATCGATCGCGCGTGGAGCGGGGGCCGCGGCCAGCAAGACGCACGCGAGAGCGACGCGAGCGAACGTAGCGGCGCGCTCAGTACGCAATGCTGAACTGCGCATTCATCGTATTGTTCGTCTGCGGCTGGTGCGAAATGACGTCCTCGATCGTGAGGCGCGTGTTTTCGGTCGGTCCGTAACCGCCCAGCAGCACGCCGTCGCGTTGGAAACCGCCGGTCGAATCTGCGGTTCCCTCGTAGCGCGCCTCAAAGAAAAGCCGTCGGTTCAAGGCGTACCGGAGCTGTTCGAATCCCCCGGTCGACGTGCACGCGCCGATATGCGGGGTAACGCAGTTGGAGTCCGATCCGTCAATGAATACGGCCTCGCTCGAGAAGCGCGTCCATTGGCCGAACGTAAACCCGAAGCCGGTGCGCTCGAAACGATCGAACGGCCCGAGCGTGGTCGGTCGCAGCCCGTCGTAGCGAAACGCGCTCAGCGTGAACGCTCCCATCGTGTCCTGCAGATAGGTTTCGGTATCGGCGCCGGTCGGTGCGAGGTCGCTCTCACGGTCGTACCCAGGTCCGGCAAAAAGCTGTAGATTCAGGCCTCGCAGCGGGTCGCCGACGCCCAGCCGCGCCCCCAGTTTAGGATCGAAGAAGTCGAACGGATTCGTGCCGACCGTTTGCACGTAGGGCGTGTAGTTTTGGTACGAGTCGCGGAAGGTCTCGGGATCGACCGGTAACGGGAGCGTGAACTGGCCGCCCTGTAGATAGATTGGAATTCGCGACTCCCACGGATTGACGCGGTCACTGATCCATGCGTCTCGCAAGAGCCCGGGCTCGCCGCCATCGACCACGTATTGCTCGACGAAGAAGTTCGCGCGCGATCCAATGGTGGCAGTGGTAAACGCTTCGACCTCGTCGACGATCGCTTTGGGCAGTCCGGCGCCGTTGGGCCCGTCGCCCTGATACTCGCTCGAATCGACGAGATTCGCCTTGACCGAAAGCGGAAATGCCGGGCCCGACGAGATGCCGGGAAAGCGCTCGCCGTAAGCCAAAAACGCCGCGCCAAACTGATTGAGGTGCGGTATCACCGAGTGGCACTTTTCGCACGTCACACCGTACTGGTGGGCAAAGAGTGGAATGGCGCCGGCCGCCATCGGGCTGCCCACGAGAAGCGCGGCCCAGAGGACTGCCGGCCATTTAAGCATGCCTCACAAGATACTTAGGTAAGCCTAACACTCCTGCCCGCAGCGCCGATCTGACGTCGGCTAAATGGCCATTCTACGGGACGTGAGGTCCGGCTTCATCGTGGTGAAGTTAATCGGCACCGAGACGTGCTCCATGACGATCAGCCACTTTCCATCGATTTTGCGCAAGACGTCGGTCACGCGTACGGTGAGCGCCAAGGGTTTCCCATTGGGTGTCGTCCCGGAGAAGTGCTGAATGCTATGCGAGTACGCAACGTTGCCGCTGATTACGACGGCCAGCTCGGTAATCTCAAACGACGAAATCGTTGGGCCCTTCAAGCTGGCGAAAAGGCTTTTCCAATCGGCGCGATAGCTGTCCGAGCCAACGTGCTCGCGCGGCGTGCCGACGTCAAAAACAAACAGGCTCGGGCCCGCAACATAAACCGACATGACGGCGTCGACATCCTTGTTCCGAAATGCCGTCGTGAACTGCTGGTACAGCGCGTTGATCTGGGCGTTGTCGTCGGAGGCCGCCCGCGCCTGCGGGCCTAACGCTACCGACGATGCAAGCACGACGGCAAAAAGTGCTATAAGGGTCCTTCTCAAGAATCAATCTCCAAGCAGTAAGATACTGCGCGCGTTCGGTCTCCCAGACGGCTGACCTTGCACGTTCGAGGAACCTTGCCAAGGCCGGGCATTGCGATCGTCGGCAGCCGAACGCCCTCGGCCGAAGCGCAGACCTTTGCCTACGACCTAGCGCGTAAGCTCGGCGAGCCGATCGTTAGCGGGCTCGCTCCCGGCATCGACGTTGCCGCGCATCGCGGCGCGTTGAGTGCCGGCGCTCCGACCGTTGCATTCGTTGGATACGGATTCGGCGCAACCGACCCGCCCGAGCACGTCGAACTCGAGACCGCGATCGTCGCGCGAGGCGGAGCCGTCGCGACGCTTCTTGCCCCCGGCGTTCCAGCTACGCCGGAGTCGTCGATCGAGCGCGATCGGCTTCAGGCCGAGCACGCGCGCGCCGTCGTGCTGATCTGCTCGGAGATCGCTGGCGGCGCGATGCACGCGATGCGCTTTGCGAAGGAACTCGAAAAGCCGCGATTCGCAGTAATGCCGCCAGAAGAAATGAAGCTGCGGCCTGAGTGGGCCGGCAATCTTGCTTGCATTGCCAAGGGCGCGACGCCGTTGCCTTTCGACCTGAAGCTAGCTGTGGATCTTTTACGCTCGTAAGCGCCGCAAATCGGACGGCGTAAACCTACCTCGCGCCAGGCCTTACGAGCGCGTCGCATTTTGCGGCAAAGATAAAGTCGCTCTCGGTTAATCCGCCGATCTTGTGCGTCCAGATTTCAATCTCGAGACGACCCCACGAAACGTGGAGATCGGGATGATGCTGCTGCTCCTCCGCCATCTCGCCGACGAGCACGGCCGCACGCAGCGCTTGCGCAAAATCGGCAAAGCGATAGGAGCGCTTAAGAATCTTCACCGTCCCGTGCTTGGGATCGGGTCGCTCCACGACGCGCCACTCCGCGCCGATTTGCGCGAGCAACGGCGCGATTTGGTCGCCGGTCAATGGCGGCACACCGCCCCGGCACGGCACGCAAGCGCGCGCGGCTAGATCGTTCATGCCGGACCCATCAATCTCTCTTGCATGTCACCGATCAGCGTGGCGATCTCGCTTGGGCGTTCCATAATCGCGTAGTGCCCGCAAGCGGGAAGCAGAACGAAGCGTGCGTTGGGGAGTAGCGCCGCGACCTTACGTTCGTACATCTCTGGGTTATCGCGTTCCGGCGCGACGACAATGGCCGGTGCAGAAATCGTTCGCGTCGCTTCTGCAAAATTCGCATTCGCCCAGGATTCGAAACTCTCCAGCGCCGCGTCCCGCGGTGTCTTTCCAGCCGCGTCGCAGAGACGCTGGAGAACGGGCGCGTCCGGCTCGCCTGCGAACATTGCCGATAGCCATTTGCGCGCGGCCGCCGGATTGCCGGCAGTCGCGCGCAAGTAGTCCGCACCTTTGGGTGAAAAGCCGGCGCCCCCCGCGGGAACCGGTGCGATGAGGATCAACCCGCTGACGAGCCCCGGCGCATCAACGGCCAGACGTAATGCAACGGTAGCGCCCATCGAGTGGCCCACGACGACGAGCGGGCCGCTACCCATTGCGTCTGCCAGCTCGCGAAGGTCGGCCGCAAAGCGCTCCAAGTTATGCGGCCCGCGCGCGCCGTTCGACGAGCCGCTTCCACGCAGATCCACGGCCACGCTCCGCACGGCCGGGCCGAGCTTGGAGATGACGTCGTCCCAGACGCTGTGATCGGCCTGCCAACCGTGAACGAACAAGAGCCGAGCATTGCCCGACCCTTGTTCGACATAGCCGATCTCGGCGCCATCACTCGCACGAAAGCGCTGCAAGCGGCGTTAGTTTAGGCTGGTGGGCGTTAGGACGGGACGGCCTTCGTCGAGGTCGAGAAGGTCGAACCAGGTGACGACGTCATTCCGACCCGGCGCGACCTGTGAACGGAGAGTTTCGAAGTACTGTGCGGCGGGCGACCCCGGCTCGGGATGCCAGCGCAGACGCTCGGTGTTGTACTTCTCGATGTCTTCGCGGCTCTTTTTGGAAAGAAAATCGGACTGTACCCAGGCGGCGATCGCATCGTCGGTTTGAAGTTCTTTGACCTTTCGCGCGAACTCCTCACCGTTTGTGCCGAGAAATTCGAAGACTGGTTTATCGTGAGGACAGTCGTAGTCGTACTCTCCAAGCTGTCCTTCGTTGTGCGCTTTCGCCTTATCGACGACGCGCTTGAGCGAAAGGAGCCCGACAAGCTTGTCCTTGGGGCTCCGCGGTTTTTCGGTCGTTAAATTCATGATCTCCCCCTCAAATGTAGTGTATGCCTCTAATGCGTCAGAGCGCCGCGAAGTTGCACTTGGGGGCGGGCGATCGTCAGCTTTTCGTGGACTTCGAGTCCTTTATCAGCTTCAGCTCGATCGAGTCGTTACTGTAAACGCTTCTCTGCGGGATGTGCGTGCGCAGGTCGTTTACAATCGCCGGAACCTTCGCAACCGGGTCCCACACGATGCGTTGCTTGGAAGTCGCCTTGAGAAATCGTCCACTCTGTTGATCGAGCGTACCCTGTGCCGTGATCAGGACCAGTGCGGCGGCATTGGCGATTGGGCCTTGCCCATGCAGACTGTAGTTGCAGTTCCACGTGTACGGCTGGCCCGCGAACCCTGAGGCCCCCGGCACAATTGCCGCCTTTACGTGGTAGCTGCGCTGCCAGCTCGATTTCCCGTTCGCCGACAACCCTTTGAAAAAGTTGTGTGCCAGCAGCGGAAAGAGCGTCAGCTGTATGGGTGAGAGAGCGTAAGGAGCCTGCGAGCACGTAACGTCACCGTTCGGGTACACCTCGCACGTGTTGCTGGCCCTCGGCCGCACGGTGTTCCACCAGGAATCGGTTCCGCTCACCATGACTCCGCCGTCCGCGACCGGGCCGGAAATATCGACCGTCGTCGTCCCGGTCCCGTGCCCCGCACTGGCGACTTTGGTGTTGTAGCCGAATTCATAGACGAGATGGCGGACCGCCGCCGGCGCCGGGGCTTGTCCACTAAGTCCGACGAGTGCCGCTAAGAGCAACCCAATAGTTTTCACGTTTCATACCTCCGATTCTGCGCTAACCGTTCGGCGGCGGAACTCTCCTCAACTGCCGCGCTCGCGGTGATTACTGCAAGTGCGGCTTCGGCCGATATTCCAAGTCCTCGGGCGCGAAGCGGTGTTCGATCAGCTCGCCGTCGGCTTTCTCGTAGCGAACGACGACGGTCCGGGTATCCACCTCGATGACCTGTCCCTCAATTCCAAGGTTTGTAATGAGCACTCGATCGCCATACCGTAGTTCCATACGCGCTCCTTCGGGCGCCTGGACTCTTTGCCTTGCCGAGCACCTTTTAGGGTAAAGCAACGAGCCATAATTCGAGTTTGCGTGAAAGGGCATTCTAGACGTTCGCGGGCGTCTCGGTAGCGTGGGAGACGATTGCGTATCCGACGTCGCCGGTAATGTAGTCGATCGCGAAGTGCATCACCATGACCGGGATGAGCGATCCCGATACGAGCGCGACGATAGTCAGGATGAATCCGATCATGCCGGTTTTGAGAATTCCGGACCAGCCCTGATACGAGTGGCCCAGGCCGAACAAGAGCGCGGCGATGGGCACAGCGGCAATCAAACCAGCGAAGCCGGCAACGAGCGAGAGCAGGAACCCGCGAGCAAAGATCTCCTCGCAGACGCCGGCGCTGATCGACACGAGCGTCCAGAGTCTGCGTTCGGTCGGTGTGTGGGGAACCAATAGTTTTAGCGGTCCGAGAAATCGGTGCGCCTTTTGATCTCGGCGTTGAGGCGTTCGAGCGGATTGGTCGAGGCGAGCTGCTTCCGATGCGGAGGTACTTTACGAGTGCGCCGTTGAGTGGCAGAATGGCGATAAGGCTCGCGCGTATTGGAGGATGATAGACATGGTGCGCCGCTTTTTCATCTCTGCCTTCTCGTCGGTCATTACTTTAACTGCGTCGGCGCTTGATCCGGCCGCTGCTGCCGAGACGCAGAATGCTACCATGCAAACCAGAATGCCGTCGTTTCCCTTGCCCGATCCAATTCTTCTCGACTCCGCGACGGTCGATCGAGCCCATAGGCTACTCGATGCCGTAGCTCACGGTACCTTCGATCGGTCGGAGCTGGCGCCGCAACTGGGCGATGTCTCTTCTGACTTTTTCGCAAAGGGGGCGGCTTACGTGAGCGCACTTGGGCCCCCACGGTCGATGTATCCGTACGAAAAGCGAATTAGGGCGGAGCAAACCTTGACGTACTTCCTCGTGCGATATCCCAAAGAAATCCTGACGTGGGTCGTCGGCGTTGACGCAGCAAATCGAATTACTCTACTCTCGCTTCAACGAAGTCCAAGCTACAAGATTTTTAGCCTCGCCTGGAAAGACTACGGGTACTAGCGTTGGCGGTAAGTTCGCGGAACCAGGCTCGCGCATTCGGGCCGGAGAGTACCGCACCGAGGCACTGGGAGCGCTTGCTCGCGCTGGTCGAAGCCGGGGACTAAGCGTCAGCGCCGAACGTGCTTAGCCGTCGATCCGTTACGTGGATCGGGGGAGCGCGGAGCATGAAGAGGTTTAGTCTCGGCAGGTACGCCCTCAGTGGAGGCATTGCGGCTGCATTGCTTGCCGGGTGTGGCGGATCGCAACCGATCGGCGCGCCGGGTGCGATGCCGCTAAGCCAAAACTCGGCGATCGCCAGGCACGCCAAGCGCGGCGAATCGACGCGTGGCGCTGAAAGCGCAAAAACCTCGTTCCTCTATGTGGCGAGTCTTTTCTTCAAGCTATCGAAATTTAGATTAGACGGCTCCATGCCGCTGCGCACGGTTCGGCTGCGCAATTCAAACGGATTTCAAGGACTAGCAGTCAACCCTCAGGGATATCTGTTCGTAGAATCCGGTAACGTGAGCGAAGGCACGATCAGCGTGTACGACGCCCGGACGCTCCGTGCCGTGCGCGAACTGGGAGGACCTTACGTCTCCTCGCTTGTGTCTGGGCCCGGCGGATATATCTATGCAGCGAACTGCGGCGATGCAATTTATGTGATAGCGCCCGACGGCACGGGAGTCGTCGGATTCGTCACGGATCACGTCGTGGGTGCCTGCAAACTCGCTTTTGGTCCCTCCGGCGATCTGTTTGTCGAAAACCAAAATTCCGTCGCGATCTACACTCCGGTTGGCAAGTCGGGGCAATGGCAGTTCACGCGCGAGCTGAAGAAGAGGATACGGCATCCCAACGCTCTAGCTTTCGACCGCCTTGGCAATCTCTACGTGGCGGATGCGCCCTCCTACAAGTCTGGCAGCGTCGTCGTTTTTTCATCCGGAAACTTTTCGCCGTATCGCGTGATAACGTCAGGCATTGCGGCGCCGGCGGCGCTTGCTACGGACTCTATGCTCCGGCTCTTCGTTGCGAATGACCCGTTCAGCGTGCGGCACGGTTTTCTTCACGGCTGGGTTTCAGTCTACGTCCCGACTAGCAACGAACCCGTACGGAGATTGAAAGAAAGAATCGACGAGCCAACCGCGCTGGCGGTTTCATCGGCGAACGAACTGTACGTTGCAAACTACCGCGGTGGCGTCGTCGCGGTCTACGCGCCAGTTGGGAAGCAGCTACTGCGAGTCCTCACCGATGGAGTGCATGATCCCAATGCGCTTGCCATCGCGCAGCCCTAGACCCCAGATGCCGACGTGGCTGCTGCGGCTGGAACCGGCGCCCCCGGCGCAGAAGGTTCGTAGCGCTCGTCGGTTCGGCTTCGGGAGGCGTCGCACATGGGGATCTTAGCTCGGTATGCTCTTAGCATCGGCGGCGCTGCGGCATTGCTCGTGAGCTGCCGCGGATCGCAGCCGCCGATCGGTGTGCCAGGCGCGAGGCTGTAAATTAGGGCTCTCGGGGCTAATGCGCCCAGCGTCATAACCGTCGGGCTATGCTGAGGGCGCTAGTCCTTTGCGCGCTGTTGGTCGTGCTTTACACTTTCGCGTGGGGATTAGGTTCGTACGCCCTCGCTCCAGGCGGCGCTTACGTGGATTGGACGATGCAAGGCTATTCACACGACTGGCATCAATATCGCTGGTTCTTCCAGACACCATTTAACGGATGGTTTATGCTTGCAGTGCTCGGCGTATTCATCGGTGCGTTCAATGCTCTCTTCATCGTGCCGATTACCTGCGCGGTGGGCGCGTTGGTTTTTTGGAGGTTACCAGGGCTCAAGCAGCGCCTGCTAAGCGTCAACCGCTCGCGACTATGCTACGTCGTGATCGGGCTTGGCCTGCTGACAGGCTTGGCGGGGACGATCATTAGCGGCAAAAACCCAGGGATTCCGTGACGACCCCCCGCGCCTCTGCCCCAGCGCCCTTCTCCACGCTGTATTGACAAATCTAAATGCAACGGATAGCATCGATAAATGTCGATGCTACGGTGCTGCCCCCCAGCAAAGGTTGTAGAAACGGATTTTGAGCCCGCTGCCGCTCTTCTCAAGGCGATCGCAGACCCTTACCGCCTGACTATGCTAGCGACCCTGGCCACTGTAGAGGATGAAGTCTGCGTGTGTGACTTTACCGATGCTCTTCCTTTGAATCAGCCGACTGTGTCACATCATTTGCGCATCTTGCGCGAGGCCGGTTTGGTAACGTGCGATCGGCGCGGTACGTGGGTTTATTACCAGCTCGCGGCAGACGCGCGTGCGCGACTGAACCATGCCTTAGACCTCGCTTTTCGGAAGGAAGTACATGCGTGAAGACCCACTTGAATCTTGCCACGACTGACCTCGCGAAGAGCGTGGAGTTCTACTCAACGCTGCTCGATGCAAAGCCCGCGAAGGTGTTAAGCGATTACGCGTTGTTCGTCACCGAACAGCCAGGGCTCGAGCTTGCACTCGATTTAAGGAGCTCCGCCTCGCCCACGAGCGATGCGCACTATGGGATCTGTGTGGATTCAATAGAGGATGTAGAGCTCGCAGCGGCTCGGCTTCAAAACGTGGGGTTCGCCTCGTCTATCGAACGCGAAGAGATCTGCTGTTACGCGAAACAAACCAAGGCGTGGGCCATCGATCCAGCGGGCAGGCGTTGGGAAATCTACACGGTGCATGAGGATACCGAATACCGCGATACTGCCGATGCTACGTGCTGCACAACCGCGGCGGAAGAAAGCCGCTCCTGCTGCAGCAACTAGTCTGGTGACCAATGCATCCTTGGCGATCCGGCCAGCATCGAGAGACGACCTGGAAGCGATTCGCCGCATCTATAACGAGGGCATAGAGGATCGCGTCGCTACCCTTGACACCGCCCCCAAGTCAGATGAAGCGATTATGCAGTGGTGGTCGCAGCACGATGAACGGTACGTCATCCTCGTAGTAACCGAGCCGGGCGAGATCGCTGGCTGGGCATCGCTTAATCGATTCTCCCACCGCTGTGCGCATTCGGAGATCGCGGACCTCTCTGTCTACGTGGCCCGTACGCACCGCAATAAGGGCATCGGATATTCCCTGCTGACCAGGCTGGTGAACGAGGCTAGAGAAGCTAGTTTCCACAAAATCGTGCTTCACGCACTGGATGGAAACGAATACGGCAAACGACTGTATCGAAAAGTCGGCTTCGTAGAAGTTGGAGTCTTTAAGGAGCACGGACTGCTCGATGGACAGTATGTCGATGTAATAGCCATGGAACGCCTGCTGCGATGACGCTGCTCAAGCGTAGCGTCGCCGAAGCCTTCGGCACCGCGTTCCTTTTGGCGGGCGTGGTCGGCTCCGGCATAATGGCGGAACGTCTAAGCGGTGGGAATCATGCGATCGCGCTGCTCGCTAATACTCTCGCAACGGGCGGCGTTCTCATGTGCCTGATTGCGGCGCTTGGGCCGATCTCCGGCGCACATTTCAATCCAGCGGTCTCGTTTGCCGATGCATTGCGCGGTGGCCTACCATGGCGGGAAGTTCCAGCGTACTTCGTAGCGCAGCTTTCAGGCGCGATGATCGGCGTAGCTGCCGCCAACACAATGTTTGGGCTCCCGCTGTTCTTCGTCTCGCACCACGTACGCACTGGACCTACGCAATGGCTAGGCGAATTCATCGCGACGTTCGGTCTGTTGCTTATCATTTGGGGATGTGTACGCTCTCGCTCTCTTTTCATTCCCTTTGCCGTCGCAGCGTACATCGTCGCCGCGTACTGGTTCACCGCGTCTACATCGTTCGCGAATCCTGCCGTGACCATAGCTCGATCGTTGTCTGATACTTTCGCCGGTATACGTCCGCAGGACGCTCCCGGGTTCATCCTTGCGCAGCTTTTGGGTGCAGGCTGCGCTACGCTAGCGTTCGGGTGGCTCGCGCCGATCGACAGCCACGGCGTTGACCCCGTTTTACTTCCTCACAACGGGGGCCCGGGTGCCGCCGCGTAAGCTGAGATAAGGAGCGATAAATGAAGCGCGAAGTGCTGTTCGTTTGTGTCGGAAACAGCGCGCGCAGTCAGATGGCCGAAGCTTTCCTTAATAGGATCTGCCCAGATGATTTTGCAGCTGAGAGCGCCGGCCTTGAGCCTGGTATTCTCAACCCTCTGGCGATTGCGGCCATGCGCGAGGTCGGAATCGACATATCGACAAATGCAACAAAGAGCGCATTTGATCTTTTTAAAGCTGGCAGACTCTACTCATACGTGATTACGGTCTGCGACGAGACCAGCGCGGAGCGTTGTCCAATCTTCCCAGGCACAGCGAGACGTTTACATTGGAGCTTTGCTGATCCCGCAAGCTTCGACGGGTCGTGGGAAGAGCGCCTCTCGCATACGCGCGCTGTTCGAGATAAGATTCATGCACAGATATTGCTTTGGTGCATGGAGGGGTGCTCTGCGAGCGGCTAAGCTCACGCGGCCCCGTGCTCGGTTTTGCAATTCGCGAGGCCGTTTTGCTGATCCGGTGCATCGCGCATGGAGCATGCATATCGGAACCGCGTGAAAAAGTGTTATCCCATATGGCGTTTTCGATGTGTGCGGGTTTTTGCAAACGCGCGTTGCAAAATGCGCGACAGGCCACGCGTTTTGGCTGGATGCGAAAACCCCTTATTCTACAAGGCTTTTAGGCCCCGCGCGAGGCGAGCGGGGCCGAAGGGAGGGGGCCTGGTTTTTGAGCCGTTCCCCTATGCCCACGACGTTGCGCGACCGTGGCATCTCTTGTACTTCTCGCGCCCCGAGACTCTCGAACTCGCTGCGCAGCGAGCCCCGCAGCCGAGTAGTCCAATACCGACTCGGCTACGCAGCGCCGAGTCGGGGTGACGGCGCGCAGCCGTTCGTCCTTCGACGGAGCCTGTCCTGAGCGCAGTCGAGGGACTCAGAATGACAATGACACTGGCAAGCGACCGGTGGGCATGCTCGAGCCGAAGAGTACGTCGGCGAGGCCGCCGATTGAAGCGGAGTCGTCTCCGTAGGTGGCCACCAGATGATGCGCAGCACCAAAGAGCGGCAGATCGAACGGTTCCATGAGCGATACGACCACCGCATCGGGATAGCGCTGCAGAATTGTCGCGATCGCCTGCGCTTGCGACGGATGCAAGTGGGCGCGGCGCGCGAGTATAATTGCGCGTCGCCGGCTTTGCGCGAGCGACGTAAGAATTACGTCGATGCCCTCCGCAGCGGGATCGACCGGCGCGCAGAGGCCTGCAAGAGCCGGCGCTTCGCGCTGCAAAGCCGCGGCATCGCCGCCGAACGCAACCACGACCGAAGCGACGGGATCGGCCTCCGGAACGCCGCGCAACAGCGTGACCGCGCGTCGTCCTATTTCCCGCCCGACGCTTGGATGCGGCGCAAATGCATCCAACGGCAACGGCGCATTCGCGGCTTCGCGCAGGCGCGTAACCCGCCGGTGCGCCCCCTCTAAACGCTGAAAGGGAAGGCGCCCTTCTTCAACTGCGGCCTCGATCGCCGCCGCCGCGGCAACTGCCAGTTCGATGTGGTGACTAAAGAGCAGCAGATCGGCGCCCGCGATCAGCGCCTCGACGGCGGATTCGACCGGTCCAAAACCTCCCAACGCCTCCATCTCGAGGCAATCGGTGACGAGCACGCCGTCGAAGCCGAGCTTCGATCGAAGGAGATCGGTTAGAATGCGGCGCGAAAGCGTCGCCGGCCGTTGCGAATCGAGGTCGGGCACGAGCACGTGCGCGCTCATAAACGCACTCGCTTCTTGGGCGACGGCAGCAAACGGAACGACATCGCGCGCGAGCAGCGTCTCCTCGCCGGCATCGAGCACCGGCAGCGCGTAATGTGAATCGACGGACGTCGCGCCGTGACCCGGAAAGTGTTTGTAGCACGGCGTGATGCCACCGCGCTCGAGGCCGCGAGCAAAAGCGGCGCCCAATGCCGCGACACTCTGCGGGTCGGCGCCGAACGAGCGCGTTCCGATGACCGTGTTTCGCGAATCGAGCGCGAGATCGAGCACCGGCGCGAAGTCCATCGTGCAGCCGGCTCGTCGTAGATCGAAAGCTGTTTGCTCTCCGGCGCGCTCTGCCAACTCGAGATCGCCGGCGGCGCCCAGTGCCATCATCGACGGAATTACCTCGATGCCCTCATGCAGGCGAACGACCCTCCCGCCCTCCTGATCGATGGCTATTATGGGCGGTGGGCCGAGGCACTCTGCCCGCAGCATATCGGAAAAGAAACGCAACTCCGCAACCGACGCGCCGTTGCGCGAGAAGAGAACGTAGCCGGCAAAGTCGATATGCTCGCGGCTTGTCGGAAGGTCCGTCAAACCCGTCAAGATAATTCCGCGCGCTTTTCCCCCGACCTCACTCACGGAAGCGCCGCCCCAGTCTCTGGATTGAATCGCCGCAACCATTGCGCCGGAAGATCCAGGATCACCAGTTCCCCCGGCCGCGCGCCATCGGTCGCCGGAGCGCGCGCGACGATCTTTCCGCGATCAGTCTGCACCTCGAGATAGACGTCCGCGCCGGTCGTTTCACGGCGCGTGACCCGGCCGGGGAACGCACCTTGCGCGCAAAGGCGGACGCGTTCCGGTCGAATGCCGACGAGCGCGCTCTCGTCGTCGAAAAAATTCATCGGGCGTTCGCCTAGAAAGCGCGCAACCGCGATCGTACGCGGCGCATCGTAGACGCGCTGCGGCTCGCCGACGTCTTCGAGCCGCCCGTCAATCAGCACTGCCAGCCGGTCGCCCACACTCATCGCGTCGACGTGATCGTGAGTAACGTACAAGACCGGGCCGGCAAAGCGTTGCCGCACGCCGATGATTTCGTCGCGGACACTCCGTCGCAGCGACGGATCGAGATGAGCCAGCGGCTCGTCGAGCAACAGCACCGAAGGCTCCGATAGCAGCGCGCGGGCGATCGAAGCACGCTGACGCTCACCGCCGGAGAGCTGGCGCGGGCGCCGTTCCAACCGCTCCGCAACGTGCAAGGCAGAAGCGAGTTCGGTGACGCGTACGTCGGACGGGTTGCCGTTGCGTCGAAGCGCGAAGCGCAGATTCTCACGGACCGTCATGTTGTCGAAGAGCGCGTCGTCTTGAAAGACGAGCGCTGCGCGCCGTTCCTGCGGCGCCAGCGCGGCAATTGAAAGGCCGTCCATACATACGTCGCCGCTGCTCGGGGAAAGCAAGCCCGCGATGACACGCAGCAGCGTCGTCTTCCCTGCCCCCGACGGTCCGACGATCGCGAGGGTGGTGCCACGGGAAACCTCGAGCGAAACGCAATCCAGGGCACGCCGCGCGTGCCGGGGATAGTAGGCGACGAGTGCGTGCGTCGAAAGGCACATTACTCCGCGGACCGTACGAGCCCGCGATACTCGTCGCGAGCCGCCGGGTCGCCGGCGTGGACCCGAGCGATGAGGTCGCGCGCCCGCGTCACCGCTGCATCGTCGGCTTTCACGCCGGCGAGCACGAGGCGAAGCGCAATGAGGGCGAGATCGGGTGTGCGTGCCCCCAGCCGTTCGAAACCTTCGTAGAAAGCGGCGGCAGCCTGCTCGTGCGGGCGATTTTCAAGCAGCTGACGCACGACCTCGCCCTTGGGCGGCGTCCCATCGAGAAGGTAGGCGTCAAGCGACTCGAAGTCCATCCCTCATGGGGTTCGCCGCACGGACCGGCATGCTCTTCGCGCTCTTACTGACGGAGCTTGGAGCTGGCCGGAATCAGAACGATGTCGTGCGGTTGCTCGAGCGAATGAGCAACGCCGCGGGGCCGGTGTGGGCGGCCCATGTCGTCTCAGTCTCCCGGCTTTCCTTCGAAGGCGAGCCCGCAGTCGTTTCGAGTGAGAGCGAGGGACTGCGCGTTTTGGTGCGCCACTGCACCGGCGAACTCTGCGACGGTACCTACTTTGACGGCGAGCGTCTCTTCACGGTCAACCTTAACGGCACGACGTTGCCGGAATCGGCGGAGCCGCAACCCTATTTGCGCTCGCTGCGTCTCGTTGCAAGCCTGGCTTTCTTGTCCCCGTCCTTCGTCACGCACGGCGGCCGCTTCGGCGATGCCGGAATGGCGACACTCAATGGCCACGCGTATCGTATGATCGTGGTGGGTGACGCCAACTCGTTTGCCATGCGCGTCTACGTGGATCCGAACACGAGCCTCGTCCGCTACGCGCGCGAGTTCGGCGGGAACGACACGTTTGAGTTCCGTGACTACCGGCGCGTCGGCGCCTTTACGCTTCCTTTTGAAGTCTTGCACGACGGCCAGCCGTTGGAGCGGTACGACAACCGGGCGGCCGTTTCGTCGGCGTTCCATGCGCCGCACGGTTTGCTTCCGTCGTTGCACGGTGCGCCGTCGGCGATTGCGATCGATTCCAAGGCCGCCGAGCCGATCGTCGATTGCAGCGTCGGCGGAATCGCGCTGCGATGTCTGATCGACACCGGAAACTCCGGGCTCTCGATGAGCGCCGAGCTTGCAAGCCGGCTGGGCGCGCCGGTCGTCGGAACATATCAGGTTCGCGGCCTTGGCGGTTATATGACACAGGTCGTTCGGGCGGGCCCGCTGCGTGTGGGCAACGCGTTCTATTCCGACGCCTATTATGTCGTGCTCAGCGATCTGCGCCGCTACGGCTACGACGTCGTACTGGGAGCCGATCTCTTCGGCGCGACCGACGTCAGCTTGGATCTCACCGCGCACCTCGTGACGTTGGGCGCACCTCTCGCACAGCATTCGATCGACGTTCCGATCTCATTCCAACACTCCGTGCCGGTCGTGCGCGTCGGACTCGGAAATCTCGACGCGGACCTGGCAGTGGACACGGGGGACGAGTCGAATGTCAATCTCGCTTACGATTTTTATGTTAAGCATTCAGGGCTCTTTACCGTCACGAGCCGCCGCTTCGTCAGCGGAATCGGCGGCAGCAGCGTCGAGTTGATCGGCGAGATCGGCGATGTGACGATCGGCGGATACCGCGCGGGACCCCAACGCATCGGAACGACGTGGACCTTGCACGGAACGGCGTCAGGCCACCTCGGTGCGGCTTTCTGGCAGCAGTTCATCGTCGACTTGGATTATGCCAACGGGGAAATGCATCTGATTCCGAGACGCGCGTAGTGTTGCGACGATTCGCGGCCTGGAGCGCAATCCTGTGCATGACGACTGGCGCTCCGGCACGCGCGTTGGTGGTGGACCGTTGCACGGTCGTCGCGGTCCAAATGATGGATACGGTGGATTCGTCGGACGCGCGGCCCGGAGATTTCTTCCGCTTCGAAACGGTTAACGCGGTGACCAGCGGCGCGACGGTTGTGGTTCCCGCCAGAACGATGGGAGAAGGCATCGTTGCCGTCGCATCGCCCGCGGGGCGCAATGCGAGGCCGGGAACGCTCGTTCTCGAACCGCGCTACCTCATGCTGCCCAACGGCCACCATTTGAACGTCGTCCTCAATCACAATACCGACTCGTTGGAAGAATCGGGTCGAAACGATAGCCTACCCGGCTATCTCGGTGCCATTCCACTCTTTGGGGTCGGGGCCGCAATCGGCATGTTCAACTATTTTCGTAAGGGCAAGAACATCGTCGTTCCGCGAGGGACGATGTTCAGCATCTTTCCAAGCGACGATCCTGCGGTCGAACGCTGCCAGAGTCAGCCGTCGTACTAAAGCTGCTTCGTGCAGGTCGTTTCGGCGCTCCGGACATCGCCCTTCTCATCGTAGAAATGCGACGTCGAGCGAATTACGTTCCCCGTCCGCGTGACCTGACTGTCGAACCGTTTGCGCCCCTGATTGTCGAGCGCCGGCCACATCTCGGTGTAGGTCGCGTTGTCGGGATCCAGCGATGTCGTCTCGGCGACGTCACTGGCGCCGGAGTCGGAGATCGCGATCAAGATGTAGGCTTTGCGCCCGTGGCTCCAGCGTTCGTAGGAAGTAGCCGGGTCGGCGCCGGTCCGGCGCGTGACAAACCAGTTGCCTTGTTCCGTCTCGGTAAACGAAAGGGGCGGGTTCGCGGCCGGAACCAAGACGCACTGCCAGGTTCCGACATGGCCGCGGAGTTTGGCCTGCTGGGCCAGGTCGAACGGCGTGTATCCTGGCGGGTTCGTCTGCGCAAGCGCGGGTACCGCACAAAGCGCGCAGAGAGTAGCAACGAGAACCGGCCGCATCGCGCACCTCCTCAAGGTCAAAAGCCTTGCCTGCGACTTTGATGTCACAGGTCGAACTTCCGCCGCGTTGGAAAGCTCCACACGCGATGAGCGAGGAGGTTCGATGAAGGCACCGCTGACTGCCGCCCTTCTGGCGGTTTTTTGCACGTTCGCAATTGCCGCCCGGGCAGACGAGCAGGCGACCAATACGGGGCCGCTTACCCCGAGCGAGACGAAGTTTGTCGCGTCGGTTCGCGACGATCTTCTCGCGCGATTTCCGCACGTTAGCGATGCCTTAAAGGCGGGCTACGTTCGATACACGAGCCCCGACGACACGGGCGCAATCAGCTACGCCAACCAGCAATGGACGGCGGACCCGACGCACCCCAGCCAACTCTGGTACGACAAGGACGGGAATCTGATGGGCGCCGATTTTTCCATTCCGCGCCCCAATGGAGAGCCGCGACCGCAGCTTTGGGGCATCGATCCCGGGCGCTGGTACGAGTTCAACGGACACGTGCACTATGTCGTCAAGGACCCGCAGACCGGCGCTTACCTCTACGACCAATGGATCTGGAATAACGATTTCGTCAGCGCGGGTGGCAGCGTGTCAAAACCGTCGGCGGACACGGTCGTTAAAATCGGTAAGGTGCCGAGCGCCAATTACATCACGGCGATCTTCGAGTTTCCGACTCAATGGGATCTCATCGTCTGGGTAAAACCGCACGCCGCGGGTGCGTTCCACTGGTGATGCCGAGCTGAGGAGCCTACCGGCTCCTCTGGCTACCGAACCTCGTAGGTGATCGGGAATATCGCGATGCTGACGACCGGCGTGCACAAGAATTGCGCGGGTTCGTAGGTTGAACCCTGAACCTCTGCGAGCGCGGTCGCATCGATTCCGGGGACGCCGCTCGACTGCCACACCTCGGTTCGAATGGCATGTCCGGCGGAGTCGATGAAGGCTGCGATCTGCGCGGTTCGTGATTGGTAGCCGTAGAAGCCGCTGACCGGCGTAAACGACTTCGCGATCGCAGGACCCTTATAGATCGCACCGCACGGCTGCGGCGGCAAGGTTTGTAAGCGCTTTGTCTCGACACGAGCGAAACTCGCAGGCGCGGCAACGAGGCTCGCGTCCGACTCCGTTGGTACGGTTACCTGTTTCACAAAAGACGGACAATCGCTGACCGGCGCTCCGTCGACGCCGGCGCCGTCGACGAAATAGTAATCGAGAAAGATCGGCGACGGAAGCGAGACCAGATAGGCATATCGCCGTAGCTCGCCGTCTGGACTACTGGTTACCGCCGTTCGAGGTATGTCGACGCCGTACGCTGCCCCGTTGCCGATCAGCGTTACTCGAGCTTCGTAGTCCGAATTGGCGTTCGCCCAGAAAAATACGGCGACGGTCTTGCTGCTCGACCCGTTAGCGGCGGCGTTCTGGGCTGCGTCCCAGGGCACGGCGATTGCAGAGCCATTGCAAAAAGGATTTTCCCATTCCGAGCCTCGCGGTAGGTCGGCGGGCACCGATGCATACGAGCCGGCGGGCCCCGATGCAGACGAGTTTGGATCGAAGTCTACGCGAAACAGGTAATCCGCCGTGACTGCTTGGCAGTCGACGAGCTTCGGCGAGTACTTCGACCCAGATGCTGATTGGAGAGCGGCTTCATCGATAGCCTGATTCCCCGAGCTTTTAAAGACGTGCTCCGCGACAAGCTTCCCCGATGGATCGATCGTAACGGCGATCTGAACCGTTACACGCCTAGGCAGCTTTGCGGATTGCGGATACCCTGGCTGCTGGGCTCTGGCCACGACGGCTTCCCGATTGGGCTCCGGGCATGCTCGAGCGGCCACGGGAATAGCGAAGAAGCCGCAAATCGCTGCGAGCGTGCACAGCGTTATCGTATGGCGGCGTAAGCCCAAAGCAATCATATGCGCTCCCTGCCCGGCCGGTTTTGGATCGAGTTGCAAGGATTCAAAACGTGGAGGTTGAACGCCTCGTTTGAACAGCGGGATGGAGCTCCCGCCTAACCGCCGGTGCACGGCTGATGGCTCCTGTCGACATAATGTAGACAGGAGTTTTTATTTTGCACCAATTCGTCGATAGCAGCAATATGTGGATGGTGGCGGGGGCGTGGATGCTGCTCGCAGCCGTCAGCGCTTTCGTCGCGATCCGAATCAAGATGCCGGCGGCGCTCGTCGAGATTATCGTTGGCATGCTTGCCGGAAACCTCATCGCCCTTCGGACCAATGCCTGGATCGACTTCGTCGCAGGCTTCGGAAGCATTCTGCTCACGTTTCTTGCAGGGGCCGAGATCGATCCGGTCGTGCTGCGACGCCAGCTCGTCCCCTCCACGGTGCTTGGCGCGGTTTCCTTTGGCGCTCCATTCCTGGCGGCGATGGCCTTTGCATATCTTTTTGGGCATTGGAGCCTGGACGCCTCAAAAATCGCGGGCATCGCAATGTCGACGACCTCCGTGGCCGTCGTATACGCGGTCATGATTGAATCCGGACTCGCAGGCAAAGAGTTCGGCCAGATAATCCTGGCCGCGTGCTTTTTCACCGATCTCGGCACGGTCGTTGCCCTCGGGATGCTCTTTGCGAACTACAACGTGTGGCTGGTTGCGCTGATTGCATCGATCGTCGCCGCCATGGTGCTCGTTCCAAAGATGCTGCCGTCGCTGATCGATCGAACGCGCCGATACGTCAGTGAACCCGCGCTGCGCGTCCTTTTCGCCGTTATCTTCCTGCTTGCCGCGGTTGCCACGTACGCGAAAAGCGAAGGCGTCTTACCGGCCTACTTCCTCGGTCTCGCGTGCGCGGGCATGATGATCGCCTATCCAGACGTCAAGCGCCGCCTCCAAACGATGACGATGACGCTGCTTGCGCCCTTTTATTTTCTCAAGGCCGGAACCTACATCGAGTTCGGGGCTGCCTTAGCTAATGCGGCTCTCATCGCCACGCTGTTTTTCGTCAAAGTGATCGCGAAGATTGTTGCAGTATTTCCACTCGCGCGCTATGCCTTTAAATACCCGAGCTCGAATGCGAACTACCTAACGTTGATGATGGCGACCGGGTTGACTTTTGGCACGATTTCGAGCCTCTATGGATTGACGCACCATTACATCAACCAGGCGCAGTATACCGCACTGGTAACCGTCGTGATATTGACCGCGATCGTTCCCACGGCTATCGCGCAGGCTCTGTTCAAACCGCTCGAAGAACCCGAAGAGATGGAGTCCGAGGTGCCCTAGCAGCCCGTATAACCCAGTGTCAAACACCTCGAACAGCACGATGACATTGTTCCACCTTCGAGCGGATACAGCGGTAGTCTAGGATTGCATTGAAACGACGTCTGGCTTCGAAAGCCAGTCACGCGGTCGGAATGGTCATCTTTTGGTCAAAACCCGGCGCGAGGGTTCGCAGCCGCTATTGTCGCAAGGCGTAGAGACTAGTTCCCTCACTAGGGGGAAAGGCTCTCGCCATGCGTACTGAGGACCTGCCAGTGTCGGGGACCGTGCGTTCGCGCGTGGGACTGCGGGCATCCGGCGCTCGCGCCGAAACTCTGAATCCCCGGCCCTTGGAGTTTGTCGCGCTCGCGCGCCTCCTGCGGGAGCTCGACGACGTCGCGGCTCTGCGCAGCAGCCCGCTGTTAACAGAAGCGTTTGCGAAGCCAGACCGAAGCGCGTACGCTGCCCCCGAGGGCATGGCGCTGTTGCGCGCGCGAGCGGCAGTCCTGTCGGCGATCGCCTCGCTCGATTCCGGCCCGAGCGGACGAAACATCCACTTTGCCCGACAACGCGCGATCGTGACGCGCTGCGACTTGCGCGGCGAAAAGCACGCTAAGGTCGCGAACGATCTCGGCATATCGCTCCGCGAATTCTATCGCGAGCGCCGGCGCGCGTTCGAACGCTTGCTCGCGTCGATTCCGTCAAATCTCGCGGTGCCGGAGCGGTCGGCCCCTTCGCTGCCGACCCGCTTCGAGCTAGATCTGGACCACGTTGCGAACCTCCGCCTCATCGGCGATTTCGGAGCTGCCTTTGCGAAGCTCGAACGAATCGCGTACGAGTCCAGCAGTGCCGAGGATGGCGTCCGCGCGTTCTGCTACGGTGTCGAGATTGCGGCTGACGTTGGGGATGACGAGCGAGCCCGACGATTCTTCGAGCGTGCCATCGAGCGCACGTCTGAGATCGCGAGCGATTGCGAGGTTGCTCCCGCGGATATGCACGTGCAGATGGCTTCTGCCTACGTCGGCTGGCAGGACGCCGATCTAACACACTCGTCAGAGAGTCTAGACCGGGCGGCCAGGGCCGTCGATCGATTGCAGCTAACAGCCGATCGCCACGAGATTCGTTCTGCGGTTGGAGTCCTGTTCCGATGCGCGGAACTCGCGTGCCTGCGCGGCGATGCGGCAGGCGCGCTCGCGTCGCTCGGCCGAGCGCGCGGATTGCTCGACCGGCGGCGGCACAAGTCGCCGAGTCTTCTCGCGCAATTGTTCTTAGAACTCAGCGTGGTGCAGGCGCTCGTGGTCGGCGGGATGTCGCGTGCCATCGAGTACGCGCTCGAAGCGCTCGACATTTTTGAAAGCGGGCAAGATCCGACGGGCGTTGCCGACGCGACTGGGATGCTCTGCTCGCATCTGACCGCGTGCGGTGATTTCCCGCGGGCTCAGCATTTCGGGGGAACGGCCTTGCGGTTGGCGCGCACCACGAGCAATGCGGCGGAAGTCGCCGACAAAGCCTTGATTCTCTCACTCGCCGACTCGCTCGGCGGCGATCCTGCGCAGGGCCTCGCGCTCGCGCGCGAGGCGTGCGCCGATGTCCACGGCGGACTATTCCAGGTGCGGGGCCCGCTCGCGGCTGCAGAAGCGTATTTGCGTCTCGGCGAACCGTTAGAGGCGCTTGCGGCCTCCGAACGAGTCGCGCGTTATGCACGAGCACGGGGCATGGAGCGCTACAGCGGAACGGCATCACGTGTCGCGGCAGACGCGCACCGGGCTCTGGGTAATCTCGCTGCGGCGCGCGATGAGGCCGACTTCGCGCTTGCTGCGCTTGCCGCGCACGGGCACCCTCACTCCCTGTGTCGCGCGTACGAGACGGCGAGCCGGCTGGGCGTCGGCGGTTCGGCGCTGCGGCTTGCGGCAGAATTGCGTGCAACGCTCCACGAGTGATTGCATCGCAATCCTGAGGTTAAGACTGGCTTCGTCGTCGGGTTTTGCGAATACCACGCTCTCGAGTTGTCATCTTTTGGTCACATGGGCGCGGAGGATCGTCGCCCCGACAGTCGCAAGGGTGCAAACGCGTTCCACGCGATCAGAGAGGCTTTCAACATGCGTTACTTTCGAACGTTCCCAGACGCACTTATCGCCGCGGCGGCTGTCGCGTTCCTCGCTGGCTGTAGCAGCGGTGCATCACAGTCGGTATTCGGCGCCTCAGGGCCGGTCCAGCAGAGCGCGGCCCAGTCGGGCGCGAACTCGCAATCGCGCGGGCGCCTGCCCATTCCCCACCAAAGCGGCATTACGAGGATTGTGCATCCGGACCACACCCAGTCATGGATGGCTCCGGATGCCAAGAAAGCCGACCTGCTTTACCTAACCGACGAGGGGGCTGACGACGTTTATGTTTATTCTTGGCCGCGCGGTGAGTTGAAGGGAACCCTGACGGGCTTTGATGCGCCCAACGGGGAATGCGTCGACAAAGCCGGCGACGTTTTCGTCGCGAACGAGGACGAGTCACAGATACTGGAGTACGCGCACGGCGGCACGAGCCCAATCGAGACACTGAGCGATCCGGGGCAATATCCCGTCGGCTGCTCCGTCGACCCGACGACCGGGAACCTCGCCGTCACCAACATCGACACTCCGAAGGGCGGCCCGGGCAACGTCGCGATCTACACCGATGCGCTTGGCAGTCCGACGACGTACACGGCTCCGTACTTCTACTATTACTTTTTCTGTGGCTACGATAACGATGGGAATCTCTACGTTGATGGCACCGACACCGGCAGTTCCTTTGAGTTTGCCGAGCTTCTCGGCGGTGGCTCTTCGTTCGAGACGATCGCGCTGAACCAGGGCATTGACTTCCCTGGCGGCGTTCAATGGGATGGCAAGTACGTGGCGGTGGGAGATCAGACGGAGCCCTATATCTACGAGTTCACTATTAGTGGAAGCAGCGGAACGAAAGTCGGCTCAACTCAGCTCGACGATACGAACGATGTCGCTCAGTTCTGGAAACAGGGTCGGAAAATCGTTGCGCCGGATTTCCTTAATAACGAGGTCCAGTTCTTTAAGTACCCTGCCGGCGGTATGGCTACCAAGACCATTCCTGACATAAGCACTCCGATCGGCTCGGTGGTCAGCAAGAGCAAGTAGTCTAAGGCAGGTCTCACGGCCCACAGGCACGCTCCACTTGACGCGAGGAAGGCTTTTCAGCGTGCATCTCTTTCGAAGGAGCAACTTCTCATGACGATTTCGAATCCGGTCCGGTACACATTAGGTGTTTGCGCGGCCATTGCTGTCGCCGGTTGTAGCGGCAGCGGGTCAACGTCGGGGTACCTTTCGACTACGCGAGTTCAGACCAGTCAGGGGTGGCTGTCCAATCAGGCAAAAACGGGTAAGCGACTCCTCTTCGTTGCGGATCAGCCTACCCAATCCGTATACATCTTTCCTCAGAAAGGAAAGAATCCGGCCCCAATCGGCGCCATAACGCAAGGGATTGCTTCTCCGACTGGGCTGTTCGTCGATAGGCATGGGACGCTCTACGTCTGCAACTCCGGCGCAGCGACTGTGACGGTCTATCCAAAGGGTAGCCTGTCCCCGAGCAAGACGCTCACCGAGGCTGGCGTCACTACTCTCGACGTTGTCGTTGGGAAGGACGGGACAGTGTACGTTGCCGACTTCAACGAGGGCTTTGACGGCCATGTCTTCGAATATGCCGCCGGTAGCACGACACCAACGACGACGATCTCCTTGACGGGTTATCCGGAAGGTTTGGCGCTCGATCGCAGCAACAATCTGTACGTCGCGTATCAGAAAACGGACAGCGCCGGGACGGTCTTGAAGTTCAAGCCGGGGTCCACACGGGGTCACGACCTAGGTCTTGCGATTACCTTAGTTGGCGGCGCGACGATCGACTCGCAAGGCGATCTGCTTGTCGCCGATCAGAGCAACCCTAATCCGCATGTGGATGTGTTTCCTCCGGGTGCCAAAGCTCCATCGCAAATGATCGGCGGCTTTGCGCTCGTCCTCGATATCGCGCTCAACCACGACAACGCGCACCTATACGTAACACAGAACCAAAATCCGGCCGTAGTGTATGAGGTTTCCTACCCGAGCGGTACGATTCTCCAACAGATCACCAAATCTCTCACCGCGGTTTACGGCGTCGCTACGAGTCCGGACGGGTCGCCGTAGACCGAACACGCAACCACCCGGTAGGTCGTAAGTCTCATCTCAAATCGTGGCCCGCAAGGCCAAAGTCTTGCGAGGCAATTATCTTGGTTTGGCTCGAAAACACGTCGCCGGCAGTCTGGAGGCGGGTGGGGAATTCGGGCAAACAAAAAGCGTTGGCGCCGGTAAACGAGCCAAGCTCCTCCCAGCGGATTGGGGTGCAGACTGTCAGCCCTTGTGCCCGCAGGCTATACGGCACCGCGCTGTAGTGGGCCGCCGCGTTGCTCGACACATGTAGATGCACGCGCCCGTCGTGGTGTGTGTTGTAAACGGTCGAGACGAGATCGGGATGCAACTCTACCGCTCGGTCGCACAGCGCGTGCAGCCACTCGCGCAGCACATCTGCCTGGGGTGAATCAGCCTGGCGGCGCTTCGAGCAGGATCCGCCCGAAGCGCAGCCGGTCGACGTCGAGCAACGTCGGTGCCCACGTGTAGAACTCGATCGCGTACTCCCGGTGTATCAACCAGAGCAGCTTCTCCGCGCTCAGGGGCACCGTCGTCACGTGAAAGACGCCACCCTCGTCGACACCTTTCGGGTAGTTGACGAAGACGATCGGTGTTTGCGCAAACGACGCCTCGATCAACGGCGCCACCAGACCGTAATGCGCCAAAACCTGCGGGATCAGGGCCGCATCGTCAATGCTCTGAAGCGAATCCACGAGAACCTCCGATCCGGTGACGCGTATAGTTGGTACTCCGTCGCGGAAAGTCGTCGTCCACGACGCCGGAATGATGACGCCGAGCGAGGGTGCGCGGAGCCCCTTTACTCCGGCGCTCTGCCCCCATCTCTACGGTCAACTATACTGCAGCAGGCCCGCCGCCGCCGCTCCTCCGAACGTCAACGGCGATGGATAGCCCGATCATGGCGCCACCGAGCCCGCTGCTCGACGCGGCAGTAGCGATCTTGGCCGACGGTAAGCCGCGCTCTGCCGACGAGATCCTAGCCGAAGGTCAACGCCGCGGTCTCTTCGACGCCGGCCAGACCCGAAAGCACATCTACACCGCGCTTTCGCAATACGTCCAACGCACGCTCGGACGCGGCGGCAAGCCGGACATCGTCGAGGATGCCGAGCGCCGCTTCCGTCTGAACCGCCCCGTCGACGACTGGCCCGACGTCGACACCACCGGCCTCCCCCTGCTCGCGATTTCCACCGCACTGCCGCCCCCGGCTGCCGCTATAATCGCCGCACTGCAAAGCGCCGCCGCTGGCTCGGATCCCCTCGCCTTCGAACTCGCGGTCCGCGACACCATCGCGCTCCTGGGCTTCGCCGCGAAGCACATCGGCGGAAACGGCGCGCCCGACAATATAGCCGACGCGCTGCTCGGGCCGCTCGCCTATCGCGCCACCGTCGAATGCAAGCTCGGCCGCAACGACACGATCTCGCAATCTGATGCCGTGGCCGAAACGGCCAAGTTTCGCGATCCTTATCGCGCCGACTACTGCATGCTTGTCGCGCCATCGTTCGACGCCGAGCTTACGTTCGTTTCGGAGCTGCAAATGCACGGCGTCTCCGCCTGGACCGTCGACGATCTCATTCGCGCCGCGACGCTGCGCCTCGACTGCTCGCAGCTTCGCGCGCTCTTCGCGCCGGGTTACGCAGCAGATGCGCTTGACGACCTTGCATGGGCCCAGATCCACGGCCCCGCCAAACGCTTGCGCCTCGTCGCCTCGCTGCTCGTCGAGATCGGCCTCGCGCAACAGAAGATGGCGCAAGACCTCAGCGACCCAAGCGTCATGGCGAGCCTGTCGAACCGCGACTCCATCCCGCTGCTTACGCGAGACGTTGCGCTCAGCCTGATCGACGACCGCCTTACGGGAGCCGGCAGCACGCGCGGCGTCACCCGCGACGAGATCGACGCCGCATTCACCTGGCTCACGAGCCCCTACGTTGCCCGCGCCATTTGGACCGACGACACCCAAACCGCAATCGTCATCTGCCCCATGCTGGACATGTCATCCTGAGCGCAGTCGAAGGACATGTCGTGAGCGCGTTTCCTCGTGTTGAAGATGCGCTTGCATCGGCCTGCGGGATCGAGTTTACGGCGGCCGTCGCACGCATCGAGCATCGCGGAAAGCCGGTCTTCGAACGCGCATACGGGGTGACGCGCGACGACCTGATGGCGAAGCCGGTCTATTGCGATACGCGCTTTGACCTTGCATCGCTTACCAAGCTTTTCGTTGCGACCCTCGCTTTGCGGCTGGTAGCCGACGGCACGTTGGCGCTCGACGAGCCGCTGGGGCGAATTCTTTCGGAATGGAAGGACGGCGAACACGCGGCCGTTACGGTGCGCATGCTGCTCGCGCATAACTCGGGCATGAACTCCGGGGCCGATTATCGCACGATCCTCGATGAGAACGTCGAGCGCTTCGCGCTCCGTTCGGAGCTGCTCGCGCGACCCGGCGAGCGGGTCATCTATAGCGATCTTGGCTTCATCGTTCTCGGCGTCGTGCTCGAGCGCGCCACCGGCTTGTCTCTTAGCGCGCTCACTCGTCGCACGTTTGGCGGTTCCCTCGGTTTTTGTCCGCCCTTCTCAGAGCGCGCGGCGATCCCGGCGACGGAAGAAGATCCTTGGCGCGGTCGCGTTGCGGGATTCGTCCACGACGAAAAGGCCTATCTGATGGGTGGCGTTGCGGGGCATGCGGGACTCTTCGGAACGGCGGCCGACGTCGCGGCGATGACGGAGTCGTATCTCGGTCCACAGCGTCACGGGGAGATGCTGCCACTGCAGCTCGTCCGCGAAGCGACGCACGAGCAGGCCGACGACCCCGTTCTGCGCCGGGGCTTGGGTTGGGCGCTCAAGACAAGCAACGACAACTCGTGCGGCCGTTGGATGGACCCCTCGTCGTTCGGTCATACCGGGTTTGTGGGCACCTGCGTCTGGGCCGATCCGGTGCGCGATCTGCAAGGGGTTCTACTCACCAACGCCGTCTATTTTGGACGCGACGCCACGCCGACTCCGGGGCCCGGATTACGCGTGCGCTTCTATGAAGCGATGGTTGAGGATCTAAGACTCTGATGCTCGCCGTCGGTTTAATGAGCGGAACTTCTCTTGACGGCATCGATGCGGCTTTGGTTCAAATTCGTCCACGGGGATCAACGTACGAGCTAGAGCTGGCGCGCTTCGAGATATTCCCACTTAGCAGCGCGCTACGCGATGAGTTACGCGCAGCGCTGCCGCCCAATGTGGGCAGCGTGGCCGCCGTCGCTCGGCTGCATCACGCCCTCGGTCGGGCGTTTGCCCACGCGGCAAAAGCCGTGATGGGATCGCAGAAAATCGATTTTGCGGCCTCGCACGGCCAGACGCTCTGGCACGATGGCGCCGCGCATATCACGCTGCAACTCGGGGATCCCTTTACGATCCGTGAGGCCGTGGGCGCGACGGTTTGTTACGATTTCCGCAGCGCGGATTGTGCGGCAGGCGGTCATGGCGCACCGCTCTCGGCGCGCGTCGACGCCTTACTCCTCGGCGACGCCGGTGAAGATCGCATTGCGCTCAACATCGGCGGCATTGCGAATGTTACGATTCTGCGCAAAGGTGCGCCACCCGAAGAGGCCGTCGCTTTTGACACGGGTCCAGGCAACATGCTGCTCGACGCGTTCGTGACCGAGCGCACCGATGGGCGGCAGCGTTTTGATGCCGGCGGCGATTTGGGCCGCCTGGGGCGCGTTCACGAATCGCTGCTCCATGAAATGCTGGCCGATGACTTCTTCGCAGCTCCAATTCCAAAGACGACCGGTCGAGAGCGCTTCGGCGAACAATTTCTCGCACAACACGCGCGGCTCAGGGCGCTCTCGCTCGAAGACGGTGCCGCCACGCTCTCAGAAGTGACGGCTGCATCGGTCGCGCAGGCGATCGAGCGAACCGGATTGCGAAATGCCCGCGTTTTCGTCAGCGGCGGGGGCGCCCGCAATCGCACGTTGATGGAACGTCTGGCGGCACGGCTGCATCCCGCATCCGTCGAACTCTCCGATGTGATGGGGTTGCCGGCGGAGGCCAAGGAGGCGATGGCCTTCGTGGTGCTCGGCTATGAAACGCTACGCGAGCGTGCCGGTAACGTTCCCGCGGCCACCGGCGCAGAGCGTGCCGTCGTGCTCGGCGCGATCGCGCCGCAGAACCTGCGCGAGCTGCTCGCGCGAGTCGAACGCGAATGCACGGCGTCTTCGTAGGCGTCGACGCGGGCGGCAGTCGAACGATCGCGGCACTCGCTCGCGGTGAAGAGGTCGTTCGAACGGTCACCGCCCGCGCCGCGAATCCCAATCTGATCGGGGTCGAGGCTGCCGCCAGGACGATCGATCGTTGCGTTACGCTCGTGCTCGACGGTGAAGACCCCAGCGCAATCGGGATCGGCGTTGCCGGCGCCGGCGACGAAAAGGTCGCGGCGCAATTACGGGCATCGTTGAGCCGCTGTTTTCCCACCGCGCGCATCGCGCTTTGTCACGATGCACGCATCGCGCTGCGAGCCGCGCTGCCAGAAGGCGACGGGCTCGTGTTGATTGCCGGAACGGGCTCGATTGCGTATGCGGAAATCGGAGCGCAAACCTTTCGCGCTGGAGGCTACGGCTATCTGTTGGGAGATAAGGGATCGGGGTATGCTATCGGCGCCGCCGCCCTGCGTCGCTTGTTTGCCGCGATGGAAATCGGCTCCGCGAAAAACGCGATGCTCGCCGAGCTGGCCGCGCACCTCGGCGCGAACGATCGCGCGGGGGCTCTTGCGCGCATTTACCAAAGCTCGACGCCCGTCGCCGACATCGCCGCTTGTGCGCCGCTGGTGCTGCGTCACGCCGACGGCGGCGAGGAGCTTTCGCTCGGCATCGTGCAGCATGCCGCCCAGAGCCTCTGTGAGTTGATTCGACGCATAACGCTCCGGCGTCCGACGCCGGCGCTGCCCGTTGTCTTTTCGGGCGGCGTGCTTCGACAACGCAACGCGCTCACGCAACGGCTCGAGCAATGCATCGCCGATGCACCGCTCGACGTGCGCGTTCTCGCAGCCAGAGTCGAACCGTATATCGGCGCGATCTCCGAGGCGCGGCGTCTGATGGCGGCATCGTGACGCACCGCCTCCCGCCGACGGAAGCAGAAAACAAGCAGAGTGCGGGGCTCGATCTGCTGACCACGCCGGCGCTCGTCGATCTGCTGATCGCCGACCAGCGCTCCGCCGTCGACGCGGTGCTCGCGCAAACGCAGGTGATCGCGCGAGCCGTTGACGAGATCGCGCGTCGGCTCCGACGCGGCGGACGGCTGCATTACGTGGGAGCCGGCAGCAGCGGCCGAATCGCCACGCTCGATGCATCGGAGATGCCGCCGACTTTTGGAACGCGGCCCGATATGGTGCAGGCTCATATCGCCGGCGGGACCGTTGCGCTCACCAGCGCGGTCGAGGGCGCCGAAGACGACGCGAGCGCCGGCGATCTCGCGATGCTCGAATGCGTACGCCCCGACGATGTGGTGCTCGGCATCTCGGCGAGCGGAACGGCAGCGTTTGTCGTCGCTGCGATTACTCGCGCCGCAGCGATCGGCGCATACACGATTGCACTCACCGGCGACGCGCAATCCGCGCTTGCGCGCGCGGCCGAGCTGGCGATCGTCCCGCCGACCGGCGCCGAGGTGCTGGCCGGATCTACGCGCTTGAAAGCGGGAACCGCGCAAAAGGTCGCGCTCAACGCAATCTCTACCGCGGTGATGGTGCGATTGGGCAAGGTCTACGATAACCTGATGGTCGACGTCGTCGCAAATAACGCAAAGCTCCACGGCCGCGCGTTACGCTTGGTCGCGCGGCTCGCGCGCGTGAACGAGAAACGGGCCGAAGATCTGCTGGCGCAAGCCGGCGGACGCGTTAAGGTCGCCGTCGTGATGGAGTGGCGCGGCGTCGATGCCGCGCAAGCACGCGCCCTCCTGGAACGTAACGAAGGCACACTGAGAGAACTGCTCTGATGCAACTCTGTGCTTTGCTGTTGGCAGCCATCGCATTCGTGCCGATGGACGATCGCCCCGTGACGGCCGAGTTGCCCGTGATGCTCGGACGAATCGCCGGCGTCCGGGTCGAGGCGCCCCCGCGTGATTTGATCGGGCGCTTTCTCGATCCGGGGCGTTCCGACGCCTTGATTGCGTGGCTCAATCGAGAAGTGAGAAAGCCGCAGACCCGAGCCTTCGTCGTCTCCACCGATATGCTGGCGTATGGCGGTCTGCTCGCCTCTCGTGTTCCCGGGCCGTCCTACGCGGATGCCGTCTCTCGCTTGCGTGAGCTCGCCCAGTTGCGCGTCGAATCTCCCAGCGCTTGGATCGGTGCCTTCGGCACGATCATGCGCCTCGCTCCGACCGGTATTCCCGCCGGCACGCTGTTTTTTGCTGCATATCCCATCTGGCCGTATCTGCAGCAATATGCCGGCCTGCACGATCCTCCGTTGCCCGGCGAAGCGGCGAGCGCAGAACACCTTCGCGCATTGATTGGCGAGCCGACTCTCGACGCCTATCTTGCAACGCGCGCGCGCAATCTCGCCGTCGATCGGCTTCTCTTGCAAATGACGGCAAAGGGCGTCATCGATCGGCTCGTACTCGGACAGGACGATGCGGGTCCGATCGGTCTCCACGTGCGTGAAGTCGCGCTCCTGCAATCGGAGCTGGCGGACGAAAATCTCGCGAACCGCGCGTCCATCGAGCCGGGTGCCGACGAGCTCGGCATGGCGTTGGTTGCGCATGCCATCGCGCGTGCGGCGACGTGGACACCGCGCATCGGCGTGCGTTACTCGACGCCGGAGGGCGCCCTCTATCAAGATCCAATCGAGTACGCGCCGCTTTCGGCGGCGATCGACGCATTGATCGGCGTCTGCGGCGGCGTCCGCGATGACTTGCAGAGCGAGATCGTGCTCTACGTGCGCGTCCCCCCCACGACTCCGTCAGAAGACGATGCGCTGATGGCCGAGATGAAGAACGACGTCGATCGAGGCCAATCGGTCGCCTTTGCCGATCTTTCCTACCTTACGTCATACAAAGATCAAGCCGCGTTTGCGCAACGTCTACTGACATCAGGCTTAGCCTCGCGGCTCGACGCCTACGCATCCTGGAACACCAACGCCAACACGGTCGGAACCGCACTTGCCGAAGCGATCGCCGCCGGGGCCGGCCGGCGGCTGCATACGTACGATGCATTGGCGCATCGCACGTTCACGTTCGTTCGCTTCGTCGACGATTACGCGTATCACGACGAGGTCCGCCCGCAACTCAACGCCACGCTCGCCGCGCAAGGAATCACCGACCACACGCTGCTAGCGCCCGCCGCGGCTGCGTCGATCGCGCAGCTCGACCGTTCGCTGCTCTGGAACGATGCGGTTGGGATTCTCTCGCAGCTCGATCCGGGCTACCATGTTGCCGCGATCAAGATCGGTCTGCCGTGGAACCGGACGTTCGAAACTTCCATCGACGTGGGCATCGCCCCCAATATCTAGGCAGGTCGGCAGGAGCCTGTCGGGTTACGGTGTGCATGATGCCTCGGAGCCGCTCGTCGCTCCGCCATCCTGGCTGCGCTCCTGCTGCCTGCCTCCTCGCTCCGCCATCCAGGCTCCGCTCGTCGTGCAGAGCCTCCTCAGCATCACGCACACCGTAACCCGACAGGCTCCTAGATGTGAACACTGTGTGACGATGGTTACCTCCACCAGCTGCCGAAGATTGCGACAATTCTCGAAGTGTATGGGGGCATCGTTGAAAAAACTGGCGCCAACTCTTTGGGCGTACGTAATTGCCGGTATTATCGGTGCTTGCAGCGGCTGCGCGACTTCGAGTTCCACGGGGGCACGCAGCGGGTTGGTGCCCGCTTCGGGTTCTGGAAGCGGTTCTCCGATCCAGCATATCGTGCTGGTCGTTCAAGAGAATCGCTCGTTTAATAACCTATTCGCGACGTTTCCCGGCGCCACCGGAACGACCGTCGGCGAAGAACTCGTAAACGGGCGGACGAAGCAAATCAGGCTCTCCGAGAAGCGTCTCAAGGACAAAACGGATCTCATCCACACATACACCGGATTCTTAACGGCCTACGACCGCGGAAAGATGAACGGCTTCAATCAGATTCGCCAAGGTGGATCGGGTCCGCCCGAAGGTAAGGAGCCGTACGAGTACGTCAGGCCGTCCGATGTCGTTCCTTACTGGACGCTCGCCTCAACGTACGGTCTCGCCAATGCAATGTTCGCGACCCAGGGGAGCGAGAGCTTCCCCGCCCATCAAGATCTCATTCGCGGGGGCACGGCAATTGATTCGACAGAGAGCCTAATCGACGGTATTCCGACGAGCGGTGAAAGCTGGGGCTGCGACTCCACCTACGGAAGCAGGACGTCGCTCATCACGACCAAGCTTAAGTTAAGGCAGCACCTCGGGCCATTCCCATGCACTGATGATTTCCCGTACTCCGGAAGCCAGTACTCGACGCTGCGAGACCTGTTCGATGCTGCGTCGCCGGCCATCACGTGGAAATACTACGCGCCGGCGCTCGGCGATGGGGGCGGGATTTGGAGCGCCTTCGACGTTATCTATCCCGTTCGCTACGGCCCGGAGTGGACGGCAAACGTTATCTCGCCGGAAACGACCATCCTGACCGACATCTCGGCTGGCAACTTGGCGCAGATGTCCTGGGTCGTTCCGGACAACGCGAATTCCGACCATCCGGGGAGCGCCTCCGATCACGGACCGTCGTGGGTGGCCAGCATAGTCAACGCGATTGGCGAAAGCCAATATTGGAATTCGACGGCAATCATCGTCGTGTGGGACGATTGGGGCGGCTTCTACGATCCCGTCGTGCCGCTGTGCACGTCCGGATCACCGTGCCGCGACAATCAGGGCGGTCCGGGCTTTCGCGTGCCGATGATCGTGATCTCGCCGTACGCACCATTGAACCAATCGAGTCAGCCGGGCTATATCTCCAACGAGGTCTACTCGTTCGGCAGCATCATTCGCTTCGTCGAGGACACGTTCGACCTCGGACGGCTCGGAACGACCGACGAGACGACCAACAGCCTAGGGCCGGAAAACGGAAGCCGGGGCGGCGACATGTTCGACTTCAATCAGTCGCCGCGTCAGTTCCAGGCGATCGGTTCGAAGTATTCGCGATCGCATTTTCTCCACCAAAAACCATCTGGACTTCCAGTCGATACGGAGTAAGGTTCCTAGCCGCTGCGTTCGTTAGAGCCCGCGGGGCAGCTCGACGTACGAGCGGTCCAGCGTGTTGACGTCGAGGCATCCTAGTAATCGCAGCGTGCGAACGATTCCGCTGCGAAGAATCTCGATCGCTTTGGAGACGCCTGGGCCGCCTGCCGCTCCTAATCCGTACGCGTACGCGCGTCCCACGAGGACCGCGCGAGCGCCTAAACAGAGCGCTTTGACGACGTCGCTGCCACGTCGAATGCCACCGTCCAGATAGACTTCGGCGCGACCCGCGACCGCGTCGACTACTTCGGGCAGCGCGAGCAGCGTCGGCGCGACGCAGTCGAGCTGGCGGCCACCGTGATTAGAGACGACGATGGCGTCGGCGCCCGCGTCGAGTGCGCGACGCGCATCCTCTGCGCCGAGCGCGCCTTTGACGACGATCGGTCCCTGCCAGGCAGCGCGAATCCAAGCGATATCCCGCCACGTCACGGTGGAGCGCTCGAGCGCCGCTCCCACATCCTCGTATGCCATTGGGCCTTGGCCAGGAATCACGACGTTGGGAAACTTCATCATCCCGCCATCGCGCAGGTAGCCGAGCAGCCACGCCGGTCGTGCGAGAAGTTGCCCGACGTGCGGCAGCATTTTCAACGGATCGCCGCTGAGGAGCTCTCGGCCGCCGTTGCGTAAGTCGCGTTCGCGCTGTCCCGCAACCGCGGTGTCGATCGTCACGACGAGCGCCGAGAAACCCGCGGCGCGCGCTCGTTGGATCGCCGCAGTCGCGGCCTCGCGGCCGCCGATGAGATAGAGCTGATACCATACCGGAGCGCTCGAAGCGGCCTTCACCTCTTCGAGGCGGCAGCCGGAGAGCGTCGATAAAACATATCCCGTGCCTGCCGCGCCGGCTTGCGCGGCAGCAACGCACTCGCCGCGCGGAAAAAACATGCGGCTGCTGCCGATCGGCGCCAGCAAAAAGGGCAGTTCGACCGGCGATCCGAGCACGGTCGTGCGGAGGTCGCAGGTGCCCATCGCCGCCGCGTTGCGCGGCAGAAAGCGCACTCGATCGAAGACCGCGCAGTTCTCGCGTAGGGTGACCTCACCGTCGGCGCCGCCGTCGATGTAGTCAAAGAGCACCCGCGGAAGACGAGATTGCGCTCGTCGTCGCAGATCCTCGATCGTGAAGGTGCCGGTCACCCGGTTCCGCCCATCGGGCACTTGACGTTTGCCTTACGGAAACGATACCCTGTCTCGGCATTATGGACGTTCGGTTCGTCGCCACCGCATTTGCTACCGCATTCACGATCATCGATCCGATCGGCATGATTCCGATGACGCTCGGAGCGACGGCGCGCGACCTGCCGGCGCGGCGCAACCAGATCATCGATCAAGCCGTGCTCGTCGCGGCCGCCATCATTCTTTTCATGGGGCTCGTCGGCCGTCTGATTCTCGGTTATCTCGGGATCACGCTGCCGGCCTTTACGATTGCCGGCGGAGTTCTGCTCTTTTTGATCGCGATCGATATGCTCTTCGCGCGGCCGACCGGCGCGAAACGCACCGAGGCCGAAGAACGCGAGGCTGCGCAGACCGAGAATCCTGCCGTCTTTCCGCTCGCCGTCCCGATGATCGCCGGACCCGGAACGATCGCTACCGTGCTGCTATTGGTCACGCTCGCGCACGGAGACCGGCTCGAATTTGTCGTTATCGCTCTTGCATACGCCGTTGCGCTGTTCGTTACGTGGCTCTGCATGCGCGGCTCCTCGTTCTTGATTCGCGTGATCGGGACGACGGGAATCCACGTGGTCAGCCGGCTTCTCGGCATCATCCTCGCCGCGCTCGCCGTGCAGTTCGTCCTCAACGGCCTCGCGCTCACGCCGCTGCTACGGCGATGATAGGCCCGGATCGGCGACCCATTCTTGGTAAATGGTTTTCTCGATTGGCGGCAGTTGCGTGTCCGGGGGCAACTTGAAGTTCGCGAGCGGGAAGGGAAACGGAATCTCGTGCGGAGGCTGCGTAAACGGATCGGATCCGGGATCGTAGCAGAACGGCCAGACGATTTCACCGTCTTCCGTGGAGCCGTCGGGATAGGTGAACTCGTAGCGGCCGTAATAGCAATCGTGACCGTTGTCGCGCCAGCTTCTCGTGGGCGTGATGATGCCGTTGCCGTGCTCGCTGCCACGCAACGATGAGGGAACCGCGAAGGCGTAGTCCTTAGTCGCCGATTCTTGCGAACCGGGATCGATGGTCGGAATCGCATGCGGGTCGTTCTCTCGGTTGAGTTGCGCGACTTCTCTGGCGAATCCGGCTTGGTCGCGCTCGATCTTCGACACTATTGCGGACGGGTGCCGCGGAAGCAAAGGGGCTGGAACGCTGACGATTTTCGCCAGCTCACGCCGGGGCGCCCGCGCCGGTGCCGCTTCGTGCTGCACGACCACGCGCGCGGGGCGCCGTGGCGGGGTGGGCGCGGGCGTCGAAGGCGGCGGCCGTTGGATCGTGATCGTCGTGGTCGCGGTAACGGTCTCTTTTGTGCCGCGCGGTATGAAAACGTGCACCACGGCCCAAAACAGCAGCGCCAAGACGACGATATGTACGGCGACGGACGCGAGCGCCGACCATAACAGCGCCCGGCGGCGCCGTTCGAACCTTCCTGAGATCAAGCGGTCGTTCGAATTCCCTAATTTAGCGGATGGGTTGGCAGAGTTCGATAAGTACGCCGTCGGTCGCCTTCGGATGCAAAAAGGCGATTAAATTTCCGTGAGCCCCTCTACGCGCGTGCTCGTCAATCAGTCGGACGCCCTTGGCTTTTAGGTCGGCGAGCGTCGTTTCGATGTCGGCGACACGGTAGGCGGTGTGATGAAGCTTCGTGGCGGCATCTCCCCGGAACCGAGCGATTGGCGAGCCTTCGTCGAGCGGAAGCAGCAGCTCGACGAACGAGCCTCCGGCCTCCAAGCCTAACGCCTCGACGCCCTGATCGCTTACGACCTCGCGATAGACTTGCCTGAAGCCAAGCGTCTGCGAGTACAGGCGCAACGCCGCATCGAGGTCCTTAACGACGATCGCGATATGGTCAATCTCCACTGTTGTCATCCTGAGCGAAGGCGCGCAGCGCCGTAGTCGAAGGGTCCATTACGCGACGACCTCTTTGGCTCGGTACGTGCCGAAAACATCGCGCAAGACGTTGCAAATCTCGCCGAGCGTCGCGCCGGCATCGGCCGCATCGACGAACCGCGGCATTAAATTTCGGGTTTCCACGGCCGCGTCGCGGACGGCCGCGAGCGTTCGCGCAACGGAATCCGAATCGCGCGACGCGCGTAACGCGCGCAGTCGCTCGACCTGCTCCCGCTCGGGACGCTCGTCAATCTGCTGTAGGGCTATTGGCGCGCCGGTCTGCGCTTCGGCGAAGCGATTGACGCCGACCACAACTTGCTCGCCCCGCTCGATAGCCTGCTGCGCGGCGTAGGCCGAGTCGGCGATGCGTGCCTGCATCCATCCGCTTTCGATCGCGGCGATGCTTCCGCCCATCGCGTCGACCTCCCCTATCAGTCCCGCCGCGCGATCGATCAGCTCGTTGGTGAGCGTTTCGAGATAGTAGGAGCCTGCCATCGGATCCACGACGTCGGCGACACCGGACTCGTACGCGATGATCTGCTGGGTGCGCAACGCAACTCGCGCGCTGTCGGCAGTCGGAAGCGCCAGCGCCTCGTCCTTACCGTTCGTATGCAGCGATTGCGTGCCGCCGAGGACCGCCGCCAGCGCTTGCAACGCCACGCGTACGACGTTGTTGTCGGGCTCCTGCGCCGTGAGCGTCGAGCCGCCCGTTTGCGCGTGAAACCGTAACGCGTGCGAGCGCGGGTCGCGGCAGCCGAACTCGTCGCGCGTAATCCGTGCCCAGAGATAGCGCGCCGCCCGAAACTTCGCAATCTCCTCGAAGAAATCGTTGTGGGCGTTCCAAAAGAACGAGATGCGTGGCGCGACGTCGTCGAGCGCGATCCCGGCGTCGCGCGCGGCCGCAAGGTAGGCCTTACCGTTGGCGAGCGTAAACGCGACCTCTTCAACGGCCGTGGAGCCGGCTTCGCGAATGTGATAGCCGGAAACGGAGATGGCGTTCCAAAGCGGCACCTCGCGCGCGCAGTACGACATCACGTCGGTGACCAGTCGCATCGAAGGCTTGGGCGGGTAAATGTAGGTCCCGCGCGCGACGTATTCCTTGAGCACGTCGTTCTGCACGGTTCCGCCAAGCTTGGAAAATGGAATCCCCCGCCGGCGGGCGACGGCGAGATAAAACGCCAGTAAAATCGCCGCGGGCGCGTTGATCGTCATCGAGACGGTTACGCGGTCGAGTGGCACTCCGTCGAGCAGCGTCTCCATATCCCCAATCGAATCGATCGCGACGCCCACCTTGCCGACCTCGCCGCGCGCCGCAGGCGCATCGGAATCGTATCCGAGCTGCGTTGGGAGATCGAAGGCGACGGAGAGTCCCGTTTGACCGCGTTCGAGCAGATAGCGATAGCGCGCGTTCGATTCGGCCGCCGTAGCAAAGCCGGCATACTGGCGCATCGTCCAAAGCCGTCCGCGGTACATACCGGCATGGATGCCGCGCCCGTATGGAAAATTGCCCGGCTCTCCGAGATCGTGCGGCGACCCCTCGACCGCATCGTAGACCGCTTCGATCGGAATCCCCGACGCATTAAGCTCCCTAGCCACCCTTGTCACCCTGAGCCGTCCCACTGTCATCCTGAGCCGTCCCACTGTCATCCTGAGCCTGTCGAAGGATGGTAATCAGCGGCGATCCGCTTTCGACGCTCGAGCCGGCGCCGGCGTGAACCGCGCTTACGACTCCGGCGCGATGGGCGCGTATCTCGTTCATCATCTTCATCGCCTCGATTACCGCTACGACTTGCCCTTCGCTCACCGCATCGCCTTTCGCCACGCCAAGTTCGATGACGAGCCCATGCATCGGCGATCGCACGTCGTCGCCGTCTGATGAATTCGTACGCTTACGCGTGGCACCCAAGCGCGGAGCCGTGCGCTGGGACGTAACGCGAGGCATCGGCGCCGGCAAATGCGGCTGGCTTCCGGCTTCCACCCGCAACGTCGCGGCAAACGGTTCGAGGGTTGCGGTGCCATAGGAGGCGTCCAAGACGGCCGGATGGTCGCAGAGTGCGCGCAGCAGCGGCAGCGTTGTCGGTACGCCTTCGACAACGTACTCGTCGAGGGCGCGGCGCATGCGCGCGATCGCGATTTCACGCGTCGGCGCCCAAACGATGAGTTTGGCGATGAGCGAATCGTAGTCGGTTGGTATCGTCCAACCGGCGTAAGCCGCCGAGTCGACGCGAACACCGAGGCCGCCCGGTTCGCGATAGGCGGTAATGGTGCCCGGAGCGGGGCGAAACTGCGCGGCCGGATCTTCCGCATTCACTCGCCCCTCGATCGAGAATCCGCGAAAGGAGATCTCGTTCTGCCCGTATCCGAGCGGTTCGCCGGCCGCAACTCGGATCTGCTCGCGCACGAGGTCGAGCCCCGAAACCATCTCGGTGATCGTGTGCTCCACTTGAATTCGCGTGTTCATCTCAAGAAAATAGAACGCATCTCCGGAAACGAGACATTCGATCGTGCCAACCGAATCGTAGCCGATCGCCTTCGCCGCGCGGACGCCGGCCTCGCGCATCGCTTCGCGCAGCCGGCCGGAGATTCGCGCCGGAGTCTCTTCCCACACCTTCTGATGACGTCGCTGCAGGGAGCAGTCGCGCTCGCCGACGTGAACGACATTGCCGTGTTTGTCGGCGAGCACTTGCAGCTCGACGTGCTTGGGGTTCTCCAAGTAATGCTCGGCATAGATCGTGTCGTTCTTGAAATACGCCTGCGCTTCGCGGCGAGCCGACTCAAAGGCCGACGCCAGCTCGTCCATCGAGGTGGCCACGCGCAGACCCTTTCCGCCGCCTCCGGCCGCCGCCTTGAGCGCGAGCGGCAACCCGTATTTCTGCGCTGCTGCGCGTGCGCCGGCGACGTCGGCGATCGCCTCGGTGCCTCCGGGGACGGCGGGAACGTTTGCATCGCGCATGGCTTGGCGCGCAGAAAGTTTATCGCCCATCGCCGCAATCGCATCGGCGCGGGGCCCGATCCACGTCAAACCCGCCGCAACCACGCCGCGCGCGAATGCGGCATTCTCTGCCAGAAAACCGTAGCCGGGATGGATCGCGTCGGCGCCGGCGGTGCGCGCGCACGCGATCAGTCGCTCGCCGTCTAAATAACTTTGCGAGGGGGGCGCGGGGCCGATTCGGTACGCGTCGTCGGCGAGCGCGACGTGCAAAGCGTCGCGGTCGGCATCCGAGTACACGGCAACGGTTGCAATTCCCATTTCGCGCGCCGTGCGGATAACGCGAACCGCAATCTCACCGCGATTCGCGATGAGAATCTTAGAAAACAACGCTCACTTCTTGTCGTCCGTAGATCTGTCTTCCTGACCTTTGTCACCCGCAAGGGAGTCAAAGGTTGGCGGATACATTCCCATGGCGTGGTAACCCGCATCGACGAAGTGCACGTCGGCGGTGACGGCCGAAGCGAGATCCGACGCGAGAAAGACGGCGACGTTCCCGACGTCTTCGGCCGTAACGTTCCGACGCAGCGGAGCGACCTTCGGAACGACGTCGAGAATGCGCGAAAAACCGCCGACTTGGCGCGAGCTGGCCGTCTTGATGGGCCCGGCCGAGATCGCGTTGACGCGAATGTTGCGATCGCCCAAGTCGAACGCGATATAGCGGACCGTCGCTTCGAGCGCGGCCTTGGCGATGCCCATCAGATTGTAGTTGGGCACGATTTGGGTCGCCCCGAGATAGGTCAGTGCCATGATGGAGGCGCCGTCCTGGAACGAGTCGCGCAGTTCGCTCACCAGCGCGATCAACGAATAGGCCGACACGTCCAGCGCCAGCGCGTATCCCGCGCGCGAGGTATCGAAAACCTTTCCGGCCAGGTCCTCCTTGTTGGCAAAGGCGATGCAGTGAACCAGCACGTCGAGCGGACCGAACTTATCGGCCAGCTGGTCGCGCATCGCCGTTAAGGAAGCGCCGTTGGCAACGTCACATTCAATTACCGGACCCTTGCCGAGCTCGGCGGCGAGCTTCTCCACCTCGTCGCGTACGCGTTCGCCTTGATACGCGAGCGCGATCGAAGCCCCGTGCTCGTGCAACTTCCGCGCGATCCCCGTCGCGATCGACCAGCGATTGGCGACGCCGGTCACCAGCGCGCGCTTGCCTTCCAATAACTTCACGTCTCGCTACATACCATCGCAGGAGCGCCCGTCCTGCCCCTGCGAAGTGAGCACGCCTTGGCAAGCAGAGCCCTCCTGCGCTCCGCGATCGCGGTGCCGCTGATGCTCCTCGCGATCTTTCTTCCGGCCGGCTCGCTGGATTATTGGCAAGGCTGGCTCTTTTTCACGGTGATCCTGATTTGCGGAGCGCTCAGCTCGCTCTACTTCTTGCGTAAGGATCCACGTCTCTTCGCGCGACGAATGAAGCTCAAGGAGCAGCGTCCTGCGCAGAAGATCATCGTGCCGCTGCTCTACGGGCTCAACGCCGCGACGATCGTCGTGGCCGCGACCGATCACCGTTTCGGATGGTCGGTAGACCTCCCGCTCCTAGCAGTTGCCGGCGATCTCGTGGTCGTCGCCGGCTTCTACCTCTATTTCTTAGTCTTTCGCGAAAACAGCTTCGCCGGTTCCACGATCGAGATTAGCGCGGACCAGCACGTTATCTCGACCGGTCCCTACGCTATCGTGCGCCATCCACTCTACGTTGCGCTGACCGTCACCACACTGGGGATGCCGCTCGCGCTGGGCTCGTACTGGGCGGCGCTGCTGGTGGTGCCGACGGTCGCGCTGCTCGTCTGGCGTTTGCTCGACGAGGAAGCCTATCTCGTCAACGATCTTCCCGGATACTCAGAATACGAAAAGAAGGTTCGCTGGCGTCTGCTACCGGGAGTCTTTTAGCTAGCCGCGACCGCGGCGGCGGCAAGCGAAATCGGCGGCATCCTACAACGGAATGTTGCCGTGCTTGCGCTGCGGAGTCTCGCACCGCTTGTCGCGCAGCATTTCCAGCGCGGTGGCGATGGCGCTGCGCGTCTTGCGGGCCTCGATGACGTCGTCGACGTAGCCCCGCGCGGCGGCAATGTATGGGTGCGCAAAGCGTTCGTTGTACTCGCCGATCAGCTCGGCCATCTTCGCCTCTTTGTCGGGAGCGGCCGCGATCTCGCGGCGGAAGATCGTCTTGACGGCGCTCTCCGCGCCCATCACGGCGATCTCCGCGGTCGGCCATGCGAGGTTGACGTCGGCGCGAATGTGCTTGCTCGCCATCACGTCGTATGCACCGCCGTAGGCCTTGCGGGTGATTACCGTGATTTTGGGAACCGTCGCTTCGGCAAACGCGTAGAGCAGCTTGGCGCCGTGGAGAATGATGCCACCGTACTCCTGATCCGTGCCGGGAAGAAAGCCGGGGACGTCGACAAAAGTGATCAACGGAATATTGAAAGCATCGCAGAAGCGCACGAATCGAGCGGCCTTGACCGACGAACGGGTATCGAGCACGCCGGCAAGGACGTTGGGCTGATTGCCTACGATGCCCACGGCGCGTCCATTGATCCGCCCGAATCCGCAAATGATGTTTTGCGCGAAAAGGGCTTGAATTTCGAGGAAGTCCCCGTAGTCCACGATTCCCTCGATGACCACCCGCATATCGTAGGGCTTGTTCGGCGAATCGGGGACGAGCTCGTCGAGCTGCGCGACCATTCGGTGAGGGTCGTCGTCGCACGCGTATTCCGGCGGAGCCTCGGAGTTGCTTTGTGGAAGAAACGAAAAAAGATCGCGAGTCATCTCGAAAAGATTCTCTTCGTTCTCGGCTACGAGGTGCGCCACGCCGCTGCGCGTCGCGTGCGTAAACGCGCCTCCGAGCTCCTCGAACGTCACCTCCTCACCGGTGACGGTCTTAATGATCTCCGGACCCGTGATGAACATTTGCGAGATCTTTTCCGTCATGATAATGAAGTCGGTTATCGCCGGCGAATAGACCGCGCCGCCGGCGCACGGCCCCGCGATGAGACTGATCTGCGGAACGACGCCGCTGGCCGCAACGTTGCGCCAAAAGATTTCGGCGTAACCACCCAAAGAGACGACGCCTTCTTGAATGCGGGCTCCGCCCGAATCGTTGATGCCGATCATTGGAGATCCGGTGCGAATCGCCAAATCCATCACCTTGCAAATCTTTTCGGCAAATGCTTCGCCGAGCGAGCCGCCCAGCACCGAGAAATCCTGCGAAAAGAGAAAGACCTGCCGCCCATCGATGGTCGCGCGTCCCGTGATGACGCCGTCGCCCAAGAACTCCTTTTCATCAAGCCCGAACGCGTTGGCACGATGGATGACGAACCGGTCAAACTCGACGAAGGAATCTTCGTCCACCAGCGCCTCGACGCGCTCTCGCGCGGAGCGTTTACCCCGCGCGTGCTGTCGCGCGA
>Ga0182018_10000555_pt1 | contig 47679 bp, 39 predicted proteins | sample 812P2MmetaG_FD_120490 | JGI IMG/M metagenome (GOLD analysis project Ga0182018, IMG submission 120490) | Permafrost microbial communities from Stordalen Mire, Sweden - 812P2M metaG | ecosystem: Environmental > Terrestrial > Soil > Wetlands > Permafrost | place: Sweden: Stordalen | collected... | reverse complement strand
GACGGCATCCGCGGTCACCAACAGCAGCGGCCAGGCACAGATTAACGTATCTGCCGGCAACTCACCCGGAGCGGCTACCGTCACTGCCTCCATCACCGGATATTCGGCAGTCTTCAACCTGACTGTGACGCCGGCGGGTCCGCAGATCACGGCAGCGAGCTTCCTCAATGCCGCCACCCGTCAGGCCGGTCAGCTCTCGCCGTGCAGTCTGGCCATTATCAGCGCGTCCGGACTCACGCCCGACGGAACCAGCGACTACACTCTAGCCCCCATCGTCGGCCGCTATCCCAAGACCGTGAACAACCTCACCGTCACGTTCGGCGGCATCCCCGCGCCTATCGTGAGCGTTGCCATGGGGACTACCAACCCCGAAGTCACGCTGCAGGTGCCCTGCGAAGTGACCCCGGCCTCGAGTGTGCCCGTGGTGGTTAACGTCAACGGCGGCGGAACTGCCACTACCAACATCCCGATCTACGCGGTCAGCCCGGGAATCTTCCAGCAGGTGATGTCCGACGGCGCCAGCCGCGCGGTCGCCATCCGCTCCGATGGAACGTTTGCCGATATCGGCGGCGCCGACAGCTACGATCCCGACAACCCCGTCCGGCAGACTGAGATCGTGCGCTTCTACGTGACTGGATTGGGAGCTACCACTCCGATTCTCCACACCGACACGGTGGAAGACCCCAATTCATACGTCTTCCAAGTGCAGTCGGAAGTGAACGGTACGGTGTTACTCGGGTTCGCGGGGTCGGGGATCGTGGTGAATAACCTGACAGCCCATGCCGCGCCCGCCCTGATCGGGGTGTATGAAGTCGACGTCCTGATTCCCGCGAACGCTCCCACTGGCAACAACGTGCCAATCTACATCAGCATCACTCCGGCTGGTGGCACTGCGACCGCCAGTCCGAATAGCACGGTTCCGATCGTTCAGTAGTTGGAATTTCGACCACCGTTTCCTCCCGGGGGGCCTCGGCCCCCCGGATTTCCTTCCTTCCGGCTCTCCGCACCTTTCTCCTTCTATTCGCCCATGAATCAATAGGTAGTGTGTGGCGCGATTAGTGCCGAATCTGTAGTGGCGCACTAACGCACTGATTCGACGAACTTTCCTGCAAATATCTCTTGCACAAACCAGGAGGCTGTGGCACCATTGGTTGTGGCCAGATTCTGGATCAAAGGTGGGAGAATCTAGCCGAATCTGGATCAAAAGTGGAAATTCTGGCGCAACAGCTGGCGATGGTCGAACCCCCCAGGGGTATGTACCCGAGCCGGCTGGACGACAAGGGCAGACTAAAACTCCCTGCGGCCTTCCAGCAGTATTTTTCCGCTTTGCGGGAAAAGAAGTTGTTTTGCACGAGTCTCGACCGTCGCACAGCCCAAATATACCCGATGGAAGTCTGGCGAGGCAACGAAAAGTTCTTTGAGAATTACCGCGAAGATGTCCGGTTGGCGCGCCAGGTAGCGTTTAATGCCGCCGACCTGGGCTCGGAAAGCGAAATGGACGGACAGGGCCGCATTCTCTTCTCGCCCGAACTACGGCGCGAATTGGGAATCGAGAATCAGCCCGTTCGCCTCTTCGCCTATCGCGGCCGGATCGAGATTTTGACCGAAGCGATCTACGAGGAGCGCAAGCGCGAAGCCGCGCAAATCGCGGCGGACGACGTGGGCCGGCTGGAGGCCGCCGGATTGAATTGATGACCTATGCACTTCCCGGTGATGGCGGAAGAGGCTCTGTCGCTGCTGGCGGTCCGTCCCGAGGGAGTGTACGCCGATACCACCGCAGGCATGGGTGGTCATACGGGATTGATTGCGCGGCAGCTCACCAGCGGACTGGTGATTGCCAACGATCGCGACGCGGAATCGCTCGCCATGGCGCGCGCCAACACGGCCGAGTGGGCGGAGCGAATTCGCTATCGGCAAGGGACTTTCAGCCAGTTGCGTTCCACCATCGAGGCCGAGGGATTTCAGAAAGTGGATGGCTTGCTGGCGGACCTGGGAGTAAGCCGCTTCCAGTTAGCCGAAGCGCCTCACCGGGGCTTCTCATTTTTGACCGATGGGCCGTTGGATATGCGGATGTCGCAAGATACCGGCATGACGGCGGCAGACTTAGTCAATTACACAGCCGAGAAGGCACTCGCCGACCTGATCTATCAGCTAGGCGAAGAAAGGGGGTCGCGGAAGATAGCCAGAGCAATCGTCCGTGCACGGCCCATCAGAAGCACACTCCATCTGGCCGATGTAGTGTCGCGGGCCGTGCCCAGGACGGGCCGTTTGCACCCGGCCACAAAGACTTTCATGGCCTTGCGAATGGCGGTCAACGACGAACCCGGGGAGTTGGATCGACTGCTTAATATTGCGCCGGACTTAGTAAATAGCGGCGGCCGAATCGTAATGATCAGTTTCATGTCGAGCGAAGATCGAAAAGTGAAAGAAAAGTTCAAAGCGTTGGGACGAGAGGGACGGGTGGAGATACTGACTAAGCATCCTCTTCAGCCCGGAGAACAAGAGATCAGCCAGAACCCGCCTTCGCGCAGCGCCAAACTGCGCGCGGTGGCGATAACCGGAGGTATGTAAATCCATGGCGACGATGCCCGAATTTCTGCATAGTGAAACCATTCCGGCGGCGGCGCCGTTAGGCCCGCAACCGGCGCGCGATCCCTTCCAGTTGCGCGCCCTGCCGTTTGAAGACGTCTACTTTCGTCCCAAGAAGATGGACAATTCGAAATTGATCCGTGAAGCGGATCCCCGCGCCGGCGGAGCCTGCTGGAAAGTCATCGGCGCCGCCTGCGTGACGCTCCTGTTCCTGGGCGGCGTGCTGGCTCCGAGCGTGGCCAACACCGTCGCCGGATACAAGCTCGAATCGTTGCGCACCGAAGCGCAGAAACTCGCGGACGAGCGCCGCGGCCTCGAGTTGCAGGAAGCGCAACTGCTCAGCCCAGACCGTTTGGACCGGCTGGCGCGGGGGCGTCACCTCGTCACGCCGTCCGCCAGCCAGGTGGTGCGCCTGGATAATCCCGGCGACAGCAAAGTCGCCATGGTTCGGAAGTAGGCGGCGGAAGGACGCGATTGGGGGACGCTACGCAACATGGTCGAGCGACGTCTAATCTGGCTCGCCGGCATCGTCCTCTTGTGGGGCGGGGCCGTCTTCGCCAAGCTGGTTGTCTTGCAGGTACTGCATCACCAGGATTACGTGAAGAAAGCGCGGGCGCGGCAGGAGGAAGTAGTGCAGTTGCGCGCGCAGCGAGGCGCTATTCTCGATCGCACCGGACATCCTTTGGCCATGAGCGTTCCTACGGAAGCCGTTTCCGTGGACCCTCGCAACGTGCCTTCCCTGGGATTCGATTCCGATCTGCTGGCGGGCGAACTGCACCTGCCGGCCGCCGAACTGTTTGAACGCATCAAGGCCGCTAAAGACGAACGCCGCGGCTTTTTCCTGATCAAACGAGGCCTCACACCGCAGGAAGCCGACGATGTTCGCAGCCTGAAGCTCGATTGGATTCACGTCGACGACGGCAGCGAGCGTCACTATCCCAACAATCGGCTGGCGGCACACCTTCTCGGCGGGGTCGACTTTGAGGGCAAGGGCAACGGCGGTGTCGAGAAGGCCTACGACAACGATCTGCGCGGAGCGCCCGGACGCGCCGACATCCTCACCGACGTGCACCACCACGGCATCTTCGAACTGGTTTCCACGCAAGCGCGTGCCGGGGTTGGCATCACCCTGACCATCGACGAGCAACTGCAGTTCGTCGCCGAGCGCGAAATCGCCGCGTCCGTCAAGGAGCACGAGGCAGTCAGTGGCAGCGTCGTGGTGATGAATCCGTACAACGGCGAAATCCTCGCGCTCGCCAGCTATCCCGCATTCGATCCCAACAATCCGCCCGAAACTCCGCAGGAAATTGCGGCGAGAAGCAATCACGCCGTGGGTGTGCCGTTCGAGCCGGGTTCCTGCTTCAAAGTAATCACCCTCTCAGCCGCTCTGGAAACTACCAATCTCAGGCCGAATTCGATGATCAATTGCCATGGCGGCATTCTCACGGGATTGCCCGGGGGGCGCGTCATCCATGATTCGCACGCGGGCATGGGAGTGGTGCCCATGTCCGACGTGCTGGCTCACTCCAGCAATATCGGCGCGATCGAGATCGGCCGCACCGTGGGGCGCGAAAAACTATACGATTACGTGAAGCGCTTCGGCTTCGGTGACAGGACCGGCATCCCATTACCCGGCGAATCGAAGGGCAGGGTGAGGCCGCTGACGAAATGGGGCAGCACTTCGCTGGAATCCGTCTCCATGGGGCAGGAAGTCAGTGTGACCACCCTGCAGCTGGCGCGCGCGGTATCGGCCGTGGCCAATGGCGGGCTGCTGGTAAAGCCTCGCCTGATCATGAAACTGGGCGGCCAGACGCCGCCCATCGAGCCGCCGGTGCGCGCCATCAAGCCGGAAACCGCCATCACCATGCGGCAAATGATGGAAGGCGTGATGCTGGTCGGAACCGGAAAGACCATGCGACTCGATGGCTATACCAGCGGCGGAAAGACCGGCACCGCGCAGATTTTCGATTTCGCCACACGTCATTACACCCACACCTATAACGGATCTTTCATGGGCTTTGCGCCGGCGACCAATCCCGCGGTGGTGGTGGTAGTAACTGTGAACGGCACGCACGGGTTGGAGGGTTTCGGCGCTTCGGCTGCCGGGCCGGTATTCAAAACGGTCATGACGGAAGCCTTGCGTATTCTCGATGTGCCCAAGGACCTGCCGGACGACATTCCGGCCAAGACCCAGATTGCGCAGAATCAGAAAGGCCAGTCCATCGACGACGTTTCCATCGCCGATCTCGGTTCGGGGCAGCCCAACGTACTCGAGGATAGCGACGAGGATCAGCCCGCAGCCGCAGCGCCACGTGGGAACGCTTTCGTCGGCCCGATTGCGCCCGGCGCCCAGCCGCCGGCTCCCGGGCCCACCGCCGCCCCTGCCGCCGGGACCGTGCCGAATTTCAGGGGCATGACACTGCGGGCAGTATTGACGGAAGCCGCCGCCAGAGGACTTCCCGTCCAACCGAACGGCACCGGCGTCGCTCGCGTGCAGACTCCGCCGCCGGGAGCGGTGTTGCATCGGGGGGAACGCATTCGCGTCCAGTTTGCGAGATGATCCTAGGCGAGATACTCCCGGGCGAACGGCTCAAACAGCCTCTGGCGCCGGAGCTTGCCGCATTGGAAGTTGCCGGAATCCAGTACGATTCGCGGCGCGTGAATGCCGGCGATTTGTTTTTCGCTTTTCCCGGCTCGCATGCCGATGGCCGCCGCTTCGCGCAGGACGCTCTGTCCCGCGGCGCGCTGGCCGTGGTGGCCGGCTCCCCCGCGCCTGAGGATTTGGCCGCGCGCTGGATTGAAGTCGAACACGGACGGCAGACCCTCGCGCTCGTGGCGCGCAATTTTTACCAGCGGCCCGATGAACGGCTGGGGCTCACCGGTGTCACCGGAACCAACGGCAAAACCACTACGGCTTATTTGATCGATTCCGTACTACGCGCCGCCGGCAAGACCACCGCCATGATCGGGACCATCGAGTATCACGTTGCCGGCCGCGTGCTTCCAGCCGTCAACACCACTCCGGAATCGCTCGACCTGATGCGCCTGTTCAGCGAGCTCGAGCAGGCCGGCGGGTCGCACGTTACCATGGAAGTTTCCTCGCACGCGCTCGACTTGGGACGCGTCTACGGCATGCAGTTTCATACCGTGGTGTTTACCAATCTGACGCGCGATCACCTGGACTATCACCGCACCATGGAAGCGTACTTCGCCGCCAAGCAGCGCCTTTTCGTGGGAGCCGGCGGTCCGCCGCCGAAATTCGCGGTGCTCAATCGCGACGATCCGCACTCCCGCGAAATCAAGCTGGATCCCAAGACGGAAGCCTTCTGGTACGGCTTGGGACCCGAGTCGAATCTGCGCGCGCGCCATATCGCGTCCAGCTTTCAGGGTCTGCGCTTCGATGTGCAATTCGGCAAACTTCGCTTCCCGGTGGAATCGCCGCTTCTCGGGAAGATCAACGTGTACAATGTCCTGGCGGCCTGCGGCGTGGGCCTCTCCTACAACATCGCGCCCGAGATTGTGGCGCGCGGTATCGCCAACCTCCAGGCTGTCCCCGGCCGGTTCGAGCGCATCGACGAAGGCCAGCCCTTCGTGGTCGCCGTCGACTATGCGCATACCGACGACGCCCTGCGCAACACCATCGCGGTGGCTCGCGGCCTGAATCCCAAACGCATCGTCACCCTATTCGGATGCGGTGGCGACCGCGACCGTGCCAAACGTCCGCTCATGGGACAGGCCGCCGCCGAAGCCAGCGACTTCGTAGTCCTAACCAGCGACAACCCGCGGTCTGAAGATCCTCTGGCGATCATGAACGATGCCCTGGTGGGAATCCGCAGGTTGGACGTGCCGCACATTATCGAGCCGGACCGCGCCACCGCCATTGCGCGCGCGTTGAATGAGGCTCGCGAAGGCGACGTCGTGATTCTGGCGGGGAAGGGCCACGAGACATACCAGGTTCTGAAAGACCGGACGATTCCGTTCGATGACCGTGCGGTGGCGCGGGACGTGCTAAGAGGCTATGGGTATCGCAAGGCATGACGAATCCGGCCGCTCGCCATTACGCGATACCGCGCAACCAAGCGGTGCTTTTCCCGGCGAAGCCTGTATCGAGCCGCGCGCGCAAGCCAGCGAGCCCCCTCCCATGACCTTGGATCTCCAACAAGTTGCACGCGCGATGAACGCCGCCGGCGATGTCCCCGCGATTCCCGTCGCCGGTTGGAGTGTGGACACCCGGACACAGAATATCGGCGACGTGTATTTTGCGCTCCGCGGACCGAATCATGACGGCCACGATTATGTCGCCCTCGCGCGCACCAAGGGCGCGGCCGCCGTGGTAGTAGACCGATCTACCGGCGGCCCCGGCGAGTTGGTGGCGCCCGATACGCTCCTCGCCTTACAGAATTTAGCAGCCTGGGCGCGCGGCGCGTGGGGCGGGACCGTGGTGGGAGTTACCGGCAGCGCCGGCAAGACCACCACCAAGGATGCCATCGCCCACGTCCTGGAAACCGAGCTCCCCGTAGGCAAGACCGTCGGCAATTTTAATAATCACGTCGGAGTGCCCCTTTCGATTCTGCGCTTGCCGGATGACTGCAAGGTGGGCGTACTGGAAATGGGAATGAATCACGGCGGTGAAATCAGCGCCCTGGCAGCCATCGCCAAACCCGAAATGGGAGTGGTGACCAACGTGGGGTACGCTCACGTGGAGTTCTTCGATTCCATCGAAGGCGTTGCCGCCGCCAAGCGCGAATTGATTGAAGGTCTGCCGCGCGATGGCGTCGCCGTGCTGAATGGCGACGACGCGCGCGTGCTGCGATTTCGCGACACTCATCCTGGCCGGGCGGTGACTTTCGGCTTCTCCGCGGATGCCGATGTGCGCGCCGAAGCGGCCGAATTTCGCGCCGATGGCACGCATTTCCGCGTGGATTCCGTAGACTACGATACCGGCCTGGTGGGCCGCCACGCCGTCATGAATCTGCTGGCGGCCATCGCCGTAGGCCGCGAATTTGGAATCCCGGCGGGACACATGCGGGACGCCATCGCCAGTTTCGCCGTCGGCAAAATGCGCGGCGAGCGGCTGGAGCATCGCGGAATCCTGGTGTGGAACGATTGCTATAATTCCAATCCCGAAGCGGCGCAGTCGATGATCGACGTGCTGGCGGAATCGCGGGCGGCGCGGCGGATCGCGGTGCTCGGCGAGATGCTTGAGTTGGGCCACGCGTCCGCGCAACTGCACCGCCAGGTGGGAAACTACGCTGCCGGCCGCGGCGTGGATTTGCTGATCGGTGTACAAGGCGCGGCGCGCGACATGGTGGACGCGGCCATCGCGGCCGGACTTCCCGCCAGCGCCGGCCATTTCTTTGCCGAGCCCGTCGAGGCCGGCGATTTCGCGCGGCAGGCGGCGCATCCCGGCGATGCGATTCTGTTCAAGGGCTCCCGCGGAGTGCACGTGGAACGTGCGCTGGAGAGGTTCCTGGCTTAATTTTTCATGCTTTATTTTTTACTGTACGAACAGCTTTACCGGCATTTCAGTCCCTTTCGCCTGTTCTCGTACGTCACCGCCCGAACGGCGTTCGCGAGCCTCACGGCGTTGTTCCTGTGCGTCGCGCTCGGACCCTGGCTAATCAACAAACTGCGCGAGTTTCAAATTGGCCAGTACATTCGCGAGGAGGGCCCGAAATCGCACCAGAAGAAGGCCGGCACGCCAACCATGGGCGGCGTCCTGATCATCATTTCGATTGTGGTGCCGACGGTTTTGTGGGCCGATCTGCGCTCGCGCTACGTGTGGATCGCGCTCGCCTCGCTGGTCGGCTACGGCTGGATCGGATTCATGGACGATTACGCCAAAGTCACCAGGAAGCGCAATCTCGGACTCTCCGGCCGAACCAAACTGGTCTATCAGTTTCTCTTCGGATTCGTTTTCGGCGCCACCCTGCTGGTGATGCACGCTTATGGCGATTTCAGCACCGCCATGAACATCCCCTTCATCAAAAACTATCAGCCCTCGCTGCTCATCCCCTCGCTGCTGCACAATCCGTGGACCTACGTGATCGGCGCGGCGCCGTTTTGCATCTTCGTGGCGCTGGTGGTGGTCTTCACTTCCAACGCCGTCAACCTCACCGACGGGTTGGACGGTCTGGCCATCGGCCTGATGGTGATCGCCGCCGGAGCGCTCACCATCCTCACCTATGCCGGCGGCCACGCCAGCCTCGCCGAATACCTGCAGTTGGCGCGCAATCCGCACACCTCGGAACTGACCATCTTCTGCGGCTCCATGACCGGGGCCAGCCTCGGCTTCCTCTGGTACAACGCGCATCCCGCCGAGATCTTCATGGGCGATGTGGGCGCGCTCGGGTTGGGCGGCGCCATGGCGGTGGTCGCGGTCCTGATCAAGCAGGAGATTCTACTGCTCTTCATCGGCGGCGTCTTCATCATAGAGGCGGTCTCCGTCATCCTGCAGGTGGGCAGCTATCGCCTGCGCAACGGCAAGCGTCTTTTCAAAATGGCGCCCATACACCATCATTTCGAGGCGTTGGGCTGGACCGAATCGAAAATCATCGTGCGTTTCTGGATCGCCGGCCTGGTGCTGGCGCTGTTCGCACTCACCACCTTGAAACTGCGATGAGCATCCCACTGAGCGGCGCGAAAGTATTGGTCGTCGGGCTCAAGAAGTCCGGCATGGCATCGGCGGAATTGTTGCTGCGTCACGGGGCCGCCGTGTCCCTCACCGATCTCAAAGGGCTCGACGAACTGCCCGGCGGTTACCAATTTGTGTCGCGGCTGGACTTGCCCTTCCGCAAGCAGTCCGCCGAGACGTTCGAAGGCTACGATCTGATCGTGCTCTCGCCGGATGTTCCCGCGGATCTTCCGCAACTCGAAGCGGCGCGCGCCCGCGGTACTCAGGCGATCGGAGAAGTGGAATTGGCCGCGCCCTTCCTCCAGGGCCGCACCATCGGCATCACCGGATCGAACGGGAAAACCACCACCACCAGCCTGATCGGCCACATCCTCAAGCACGCCGGCCTGACCGTGCAAGTGGGCGGCAACATCGGAACGCCGGTCACCGCGATGGTGGAAACTTCGCGGCCCGAAGGTTGGAACGTGCTCGAATTGTCGAGTTTTCAACTCGAGACTATCGTAGAATTTCGCGCCCAAATCGGCCTGGCGCTCAACGTCACCCAAAATCACCTCGACCGTCACCACACCTTCGAGCGATACGCCGCCGCCAAGGGCCGTCTGTTCGAGACCATGCAGCCTGGCGACATCGCCATCTTCAATGCCGACGATCCGGTCTGCGTCGCCTACGCGTCCCATACCAAAGCTCGCGTGGAATGGTTCAGCGGACGGCATAAGGTGGAATCCGGCGCGAGCCTCTGCGCCGACAAGCTGATCCTCGATGGCAAGCTGCTGATGGACGCCGCCGGGATTCCCATTCGCGGCCGCCACAACGTGGAGAACGTTCTCGCGGCATCCATCGCCGCCGCGCGCGCCGGCGTCGGCCGGGCCACCATCGCCGCCGCCGTCCGCACATTCCAGGCCGTGGAGCATCGCCTGGAGTTCGTGCGCAACGTCAGCGGTATCGATTTCTACAACGATTCCAAGGCCACCAGCGTCGACGCTACCATGAAAGCCGTCGACGCCTTTAAGGGAGGCCTGTGGGTGATTCTCGGCGGTAAGGATAAGGGCCTGGATTATTCGGCGCTCCGCGAGTCGCTCGCCGCCCGCGCTCACGCCGCGCTCTTGATCGGCGCGGCAGCGAAGAAAATCGCGGGCATGCTCGAAGGAGCGGTCCCGCTGGTCGACAGCCGGACGTTAGATGCCGCGGTGGCCTATGCCTACGCGCACGGGAATCCCGGCGACACCGTGCTGCTCGCGCCGGCCTGCGCCAGTTTCGACCAGTTCAAGAGCTTCGAACATCGCGGGGAAGTTTTCAAGCAGATTGTGCAAGGATTAACGCCCAAGGAGTGAGATGGGACAACAACTCAAGACCGACTGGACCCTGTTCGGCACTGTTCTGGCGATGGTGGCGTTCGGACTGCTGATTCTTTACAGCGCGTCCTCCATCACCGCCGCCGTGAAACCCGCCGAGACCGGCGCGGCAAAGATAGACCCCCATTTCGAATCCTCGCTGCACATCGTGTCGCGCCAGTTGGGCTGGGCAGTAGTGGCGGTCATCGCCATGATGGCATTGAAGCGCACGGACTATCGCCGCTTCCAGAGTCCCGCGGTGGCCTTCGGCGCCATCGGTGTGGTTTTGATGCTGCTGATCCTGGTGTATCCTCTGGATCCCGGCAATCATCGCTGGCTGCACCTGACGGGACCGTTTCGCGTGCAGCCCTCCGAACTCGCCAAGCCCGCTCTGGTGGTCTTTCTGGCCTTCTTCGTGACGTGGCGCAGGCGCGCCATCAACAATGCGCGATACACGTTGGCTCCGGCGGCCCTGGCCGTCGGACTCGTGATTCTGCTGGTCGTGGTCCCCGATCTCGGTACCGCCGTCGTGCTGGGGGCGGTGGCCGCGGTGATCTTCTTCGTCGCCGGATTGGAATGGCGCTACGTCACCATCGCCGCCGCCGTGGCGTCCGTCGGCGTGGTGCTCTGCATCGTCCTTTCGCCGTACCGCCTGGCCCGCGTAGTCAAGTTCTTCGACCCGCAGTTTACCTTCATCGGCCGGTTCGACCCACAGGGAAACATCAAGGAGCAGATGGAGAAGTCGCTGGCCACGCGCGACACCAACTATCAACTGCTGCAGTCGCAGATCGCGGTGGGCGCCGGTGGCCCGTTGGGTGTCGGACTGGGTGACGGCCGTCAGAAGCTGATGTATTTGCCGGAGGCGCATACCGATTTCATTTACGCGGTGGTCGGCGAGGAACTTGGGCTTTTCGGCACCGTCGGACTGCTGGCCGGTTTCGGGGTGATTTTCTGGCGCGGGCTGCGCGCCACGGTCCGCATGACCGACGATTTCGGCCGCTATCTGGCGCTCGGCGTGACGGTCGTGATTGTAGTGCAGGGGTTGATCAATATGAGCGTCGTCCTGGGCATGATGCCGACGAAAGGCATCCCACTTCCCATGATCAGCTACGGCGGAAGCTCGCTCTTGAGCACCCTGACGCTGTTAGGAATCTTGATGAATGTATCGGAGCACGCCGGATGAGACACTTTCCAGAAACCTCGGGCCATCTGGTTGAAACTACTGGCGAGCGACGTGGCGCGGACTTCAGTCTGCACCGCCGGCACTCTTGCCGGCGTTCTTGGTTTCTGCCGCCAGAGACGCTCCCGGCAGGGACCGTCCTCGCTCTTCTCGATCCGTCGCACGCAAACCGCTCCCTTTGGTCGCGGCTCAGTATCGGCAAAACTGCGTTTCCGAGCCGCGACCAGAGGGAGCGGCGTCGTGTCCGCGTTCCACGGGAAAAACAGAATCAGCCACGGATGGACACAGATGCACACAGATAAGAACGTCATATATCCGTGTGCATCCGTGTGCATCCGTGGCCAATTCTTTTGGCTGGCCATTGATGCCTAAGCGTTTTCTCATGGCTGGCGGAGGCACAGGAGGGCATGTAATCCCAGCGCTGGCAGTGGCTCGCGAATTGCGAGCCCGCGGGCATGAAGCGTTTTTTGTAGGAACGGATCGCGGCATGGAAGCCAAGCTCGTTCCGGCGGAAGGGTTTGAATTGCAGCGCATCGATATCGGCGGACTCAATCGCGTCACCATGAAGCAAAAGGTCGTCACCATGGTCAAATTGCCCATCGCCACCCTGGCCTGCGGCAAATTCGTGCGCGCATCCTCGGCCGTCTTCAGCATGGGAGGCTACGTCGCCGGACCGCCCGTGATGGCCGCCCTTCTGCGCCGCAAGCCCGTCGTCGTCATGGAGCCCAACGCCATCCCCGGGTTCACCAATCGCGTCATCAGCCGATTCGTCACCCGCGCCCTCATCTCCTTCGCAGCCACCGAATCGTATTTTCCGAAGGGCAAAACCGAAACCACCGGCCTGCCCGTCCGCGAGGAATTCTTCCACATTCCAGAGAAGCCCCGCGGCGAGACACTCCAAGTCCTGATCACCGGCGGCAGCCAGGGATCGCGCACCCTCAACGAAGCCGCGCGCGCCAGTTGGCCGCTATTCCGCAATGCCGGATTCCCCGTCCGCCTCGTTCACCAGACCGGCGCGCGCCAATATGAGGAACTGCGCGCCGCCTTCGAGCAATCCGGAGTCGAGGGCGAGATCGTGCCGTTCATCACTAATATGCCCGAAGCGTTCGCGGCAGCCGACCTGATCGTCTGCCGATCCGGGGCCGGCGCCGTCTCCGAGCTCGCGGCCGCCGGAAAGCCGTCGATCCTGGTGCCGTTCCCCTTCGCCGCGGACGACCATCAGACCCGCAACGCCGAAGCCATGGAGCGCGCCGGCGCTTCCCGTTTGATCCGCGATGCCGACTTCACCGGCGATCGCCTGTTCGCCGCCATCGGCGAGGCCGGCGGCCCGCAATGGTTGCAGCGCATGTCCCGAGCCGCCCGCCAGCTTGCCAAACCGGGAGCGGCGCGCCGCGCAGCCGAGATTTTAGAGGAGGTGGCTCAGAGCTGACCGGCAGATTTCAATTGACATGTTGTGCTTTGAGCCGAAACAATAAACTAATATAATGTTTTTTCGCCCACAGCATTTGCATTTTACGGGGATCGGGGGAATTGGCATGAGCGGCATCGCCGAAGTGCTGCTCAACCTGGGATACCAGATCAGCGGATCCGACGTGAAACTCTCTCCTATTACCGAACGTCTCGCCGGCATGGGCGCCCGCGTGTATGAGGGGCATGCTGCCTCCAATATCGCCGGCGCGCGCGCTCTGGTGGTGAGCTCCGCCGTGGACGAACAGAACCCCGAACTGCTCGAAGCCCGCCGTCTGCAGATCCCCATCATCCCGCGCGGCGAGCTGCTGGCCGAGCTCATGCGCCTGAAGTACGGCATCGCCGTGGCAGGCAGTCATGGCAAGACCACAACCACGTCGATGACCGCCACCATTCTCAATAGCGCCGGGCTCGATCCCACGGTCGTGGTCGGCGGCCGCGTCGGCACCATGGGCGGATCGAACGCCCGCGTGGGCCATAGCGATTTCCTGGTCGTCGAATCCGACGAGAGCGACGGCTCGTTCCTCAAGCTCGCCCCCATCGTCGCCGTCGTCACCAACATTGACCGCGAGCATCTCGACCATTACCCGTCGCTCGACGCTATCCGCGCCGCGTTCATCGAATTCGTCAACAAGGTGCCGTTCTACGGCGCCGCCATCGTCTGTCTGGACGACGCCAACGTGCAAAGCATTCTGCCCGCCATCCGCCGCCGCACCATCACCTATGGCACCAGCGCGCAGGCCGACGTGGAAGCCAGCGAGATTTCCTGCGGCGCGCAGGCCAGCGATTTCCGCCTGCGATACCGCTCCACCGATCTCGGCCATTTCCATTTGCCCGTTCCCGGACGCCACAACGTCCTCAATGCCACCGCGGCGGTAGTCGTCGCTATCGAGCTGGAAGTCAAACCCGACGCCATCCGCGAAGGGCTGGCGACATACCAGGGTGTCGACCGCCGGCTGCAAACGCGCGGCGTGGAGCGCGGCATCACCGTCATCGACGATTACGGCCATCACCCCACCGAGATTCGCGCCACTCTGGACGCTGCGCGCCTGTGCGGCTATCGCCGCGTGCACGTGCTGTTTCAGCCGCATCGCTACACCCGCACGTTCCACCTGATGGAGGAATTCGCCGGCGCCTTCAATCAGGCCGACAGCCTGTTCGTGCTGGATATATACGCCGCTTCCGAAAAGCCGATCCCCGGAGTCACCGCCGAGTCGCTGGTGGAACGCATTCGCCAGTTCGGCCATCGCGGCGCGGAATATGTGGGCACCATCGACCGCGGAGTGGCGGCACTGGCCAGCGTGGTGCGTGAAGGCGACGCCGTATTGACGCTGGGCGCCGGCAATGTGTGGCAGGCCGGCGACAAGCTTCTCGAGAAACTGAGGGCCAAGGACTGAGGATGGCGCGCGAAGCTAAGAAAAACACTTCGAACCTCCGCAAAGTGCTGTGGCGTGTCGGCCCGATCGCTCTGGCGGTGGCCATCTGCACCGGCGTCTCGGTACACCTGGTGCATCGCTACCTGATCGACGATCCCAAGTTCGTACTCTCCCACGATCGCCGCGAGGCGCTCACCATCGACGGCCTCCGCTACGGATCGCGCGCCAAGGTGCAGCGCATTTTTGCCCAGGACGCCGATCGCAGCGTTTTTTCCGTTCCCCTCGACGAGCGCCGCCGCCGGCTGCTGGCCATCGACTGGGTGGAGGACGCCGCCGTTTCGCGCGTCTGGCCCGACCACCTGTCGGTGCGCATCCGCGAACGCAAGCCCATCGCGTTCGTCGAGGTGCAGTCCACCGTCATGCTGATCGACGGACAGGGAATGCTGCTCGATCCGCCTCCGCAGGCGCAGTTCACGTTCCCCGTGCTGAGCGGCGTGCGGGCCGAAGATCCGCCCGAGCGGCGCATGGATGCCGTGCGCGCGCTGCTGGATGTCGAGGAGGCGCTCGGCGCTTCCATGAAAGATGTTTCCGAGGTGAATGCCGCCGATCCCGGCAATATTCGCATTGTGGCGCAGCTCGATGGCCGCGTGCTGGAACTCATCCTCGGTGAAGATAACCTGGGGTCCCGATACCGCAATTTTCTCAAGCACTACCCCGAAATCCGCAGGCGGTCGCCGGAAGTGAGAATGTTCGACTTGCGGCTGGACGACCGCATCACGGCAAGAGAATAGGACTCGAAGTTTAATGGCAGGGAAGCCGATTATTGCAGCGGGCCTCGACGTAGGTAGCAGCCAGACACGCCTGGCGGTGTGTGCCCTCGAAAAGGGCAGGCTGCGCCTGATCGGGTGCGGAGTGGTGCCCTCGCAAGGGTGGGTGAAAGGCAAAATATTCGACCAGCGGGCCGTCACCGAATCGATCCTGGTGGCGCTTTCCGAAGCGGAATCCACGTCTGGGACAACGGTCGAATCGGTGGTAGTCGGCATGGGCGGGCCCACCGTCCGCGGGGCCAATAGCCGCGGCGTGCTGGAGATGGGCTACGTGCGCGAGATTGAGCAGCGCGATATCAATCGCGTGGTCGACCGCGCCACGCGTGTGCAGTTGCAGGAGGATCGCATGCTCCTGCAGGTCTTCCCGCAGGATTTCGTGGTGGACGACCACCCCGGTCATCGCAATCCTATCCGCATGGATGCCGCCCGCATCGAGAGCAACGTCCATCTGCTCATGTGCTCGGTGCAGGAGCACACCGCGCTCGTCACCGCCGTGAATCATGCGCATCTCACGGTGGACGAGACTGTTTTCGAGGGGCTGGCGGCCGCTTATGCGGCCGTGCTGCCCGAATACCGGAAGCAGGGCATCGCCGTGGTCGATATCGGCTCGCAATCCACCGAACTCGTGGTGTATTACGGCGACGCCATGTACCTGTCGTCTTACGTGAAAATCAGCGGCGATCATTTCACGCGCGATCTGGCGCAAGGCCTCTGCCTGAGTTTCGAAGACGCCGAAACCGTGAAGCGGGAATACGGCTCGGCATTGGCCTCGTCGAGCGCCGCCAATGCGGTGGTCGATCTGCCAACGCCCGAAAGCCGCGAATACCGCCATGCCGATCGACGCTTCGTAAACGAGATCCTGCAGGCGCGCGCCGAGGAATTATTCCGCTTCGTCCGTTCCGAGCTCGTTCGCGTGGGTATGGAACATGCCTTGGCCGGCGGCGTATTTCTGACCGGCGGCGCGTCGCGATTGCCGGAGCTTTTGGACGTAGCCGACAACGTATTGCAGTGCCAGGCGCGCTTCGGATTGCCCGTAGGAATCCGCCACTGGCCGGAAGGTATGGATCGTCCGGAGTGGAGCGTGGCGGCCGGGCTGGCCATGTATTCGGCCAAATTGAGGTCGCAGGAACAGCGGGCTAAGCGCGGGATTTTGGGGAAGATTTTGTAAGGAGGACATCCATGGGGCTGATTGACGACGATATCGACGGTTTGAAATACGAGATCGAAGAAGAAGCGCGCCTCGGCACGCGCATCAAAGTGATCGGTGTGGGCGGCGGCGGTTGCAACGCCGTGGCTCGCATGGTGGAAGAGGGCCTGGAGGGCGTGCAGTTTTACGCCATGAATACCGACCTGCAGGCGCTCTCCGTCTGCCAGGTGCCCAACAAACTGCAACTCGGCGCCCGCATGACCAAGGGGCTAGGCGCCGGATCGAACCCCGAGATCGGCCGGCAGGCAGCGCTCGAGAACACCGACCAGATTGTCGAGCTTCTGCAGGGCGCCGACATGGTATTCGTCACCGCCGGACTGGGCGGCGGCACCGGCACCGGGGCCGCGCCCGTGATCGCGTCGCTCTCCAAGGAACTCGACGCGCTCACCGTGGCGGTGGTCACCAAGCCGTTCGGCTTCGAAGGTCCGCGCCGCATGCGCCTGGCCGAAGACGGACTGGGCCGCCTGGCATCCACCGTCGATACCGTGATCGCCATCCCCAACGACCGCCTGCTGGCTCTCGTGCCCCGCGGAACCAGCTTCTTCGAGGCCTTCAAGGTTGCCGACGATCTGCTCCGGCAAGCGGTGCAGGGCATCAGCGACATCATCGTCACGCCCGGCCTCATCAATCGCGATTTCTCCGACATTAAGGCCACCATGGTCGGCATGGGCTACGCCATGATGGGCACGGCCATCGGCCGCGGCGAAAAGGCCGCCGTGGAAGCGGCGCGGCAAGCCATCAGTTGCCCGCTGCTGGAGGATTCGCGCATCTCCGGCTCGCGCGGCATTCTGATCAACATCACCGGATCGAGCCGTCTCGGCCTCCATGAAGTGAACGAAGCTTGCTCCATTATTCGCGAAGCCGCCAATTGCGACGACGTACAGATCAATTTCGGCGTGATCATGAACGAGTCCATGGCCGACGCCGTCAAAATCACTGTGATCGCCACCGGCTTCCAGCCGGAGAACTCTCCGTTGCCCGACCGCAAGGCCGTGCCGGAAATCCGCATCCAGGCGCGCCTGCCGGAACCGACCCCCGCGCCGCCGCCCGTGCCCGCGCCACCCGCGCTTCCCATCATGGAGCGCCACATCGAGCCCGAGCCCGAACTGATGGTCGAACCCGAACCCATGCTCGATCTCGACGACGTCGAAACGCCCGCATACTTGAGGCAGGGAAGACTCCTGAATTAAGTGGGGCGAGCTTCGCTCGCCTGGGCAAGCTGAAGCATGCCCCACGTGGGACATGCTTTAGCTTGTCCAGCGTCGCCGTTTCTGCGCCACATTACTCCCGATACTTATCGCGGCATTCCGCCGAACAGAAGTACACCGTCTCGCTGCCTACCCGTTGCGCGATAGCCGAATCGCCCGGGACGTAGGTGCCGCAGACGGGATCCTTATAGAGAGTTCCGCCTGTTCGTACAGAAGGTGGCGGCGGAGGGTTGGCGCTGCGCGGCGTCGAACGTCGAAAGCCGCCAAAGAAGCTGCGCAAGATCGAGCGCAGGAATAGAAAGAACAGCAGGGGAAGTAGGAACTCGCGGATGAAGACCGAGAACATACGGTCGGGGCCGGATCGCGCGATCCAGCCCCGGATCTCTCAGCCCTTACTTCTTCTTCTTTTGGGCGTTGGGATTCTTGAACTCCGTCTGGATGCTGCCGCCCAATTGCGTGATCATGTCCTTGGCGGTCTGCGCATTCGGACCGTTCGGCGCCAACGTCAAATACTTCTGGAACGATTCGATAGTTCCCGGAGGAGCGATGAACTTGCCGTCCTTGTCCGTCGTCGCTTGTCCAGCCAAACTGAGCCCGTACTGAAAATAAGACTCCGCGTTCTTGGGATTATCGGGGGCCGAATCTATGGCCGCCTTAAACGCCTTGGAGGCGGGCTCGCCCTGACCGATGTTGCTCAACAGAGCACCCAGATTGTAATACCTCTGGAAGGCCGTCGCCGGGTCCAGGTCGGCCGCCTTCTTCAGCTCCGCCTCGGCTTCGGGGTATTTCTTGGCTTTCGCCAGCGCCAGGCCATAGTTGTTGTGGGTCGCCGGATCGTCTGGTTTCAGCTCGATGGCCTTGCTGTAGGCCTCGATACCCTTGGCGGTAGCAGCGTCGAAATCCGCTCCGGTTTTGGTGCCCGCCACGCCCAGGTAAGCGTCGCCCAGGTTCGACCATACCGCCGGCTGAGTGGCATCCACTTCTTTGGCCTTCTCGAGCGCGGTCACCGCGGTCTGATAATCGGTGGCTTTCTGGGCCGCGATCTTGTCGGCCGTAACGCTCGTGTCACCGCCCTGCTGGGCAATCTGTTGCTTCAAGCAATCGGGGTTTGTGGTGCACTGCAAGGCTGTCAGCCCTTCGTTAAACGCATCGTTAAGGGCCTTCGTCTTTTGCATTTTGCCCTTATTCTCGGCCATCGATTTATCGAGCGCGGCCTTCTGCTCCGCGGTCAGCTGCTTTTTCAAGTCATCCGACACCTGGCCGGTTTCCATGGCCTGCTTCACCATTTCGTTCTTGCTGCTGTTTTCTGCCTGACTCTTGCGCAAGTCGAAATCCGTGGGCGGATGGTCCCCCATGCTCGACTTCACGTTGCCCAAATGGTCCATTTCCTTGCCGTCGATCAGGACCGATATCTCATACGATCCGCCCGCCGGCACGCCGGTGTGAATATAATGACCACGCTTATCGGTCTTTAACTGGGAATCCCACTTGATGTCCGTTCGGTGGATCTTGACGATCGCCCCTTGAACGGGCTTGCCGTCCGTACCTGTCACGGTGCCCTCTATCGTGGTGACCTGTGCTAAGGCACTGGCGGCGAACATGACGAGTCCGGCAATCGTCAGCGCCAAGCTACGCAGCTTCATAAAACCTCCAACTCGGGACTAATTTGTATTAAAACCCAGTATACCGTATTCGCTGGATTAGGCGGTCCTTACGGCTCGTCGAACAGCCCGATTTGGCCTGTCGATTCGGCTTTCGCTTTGCTCTTTTTCAGCGGGCTCCCCACCACTCCCAAAACTTCCACGCCCAGCAGCGCCGTCCGCGGAACGAAGACTTTTTGCCGATTGCCGAACGGATCGGGCGGAACCACCACAAATCCGTGGGGTTCTACCTGAAGCAGGTTGTTCGGCAGGATGCCTTCCATGATCTCGCCGTCGCGAAATCGCAAACGAATCCAAAGACCGGCCATCTTGGGTCGTGTCTGGAAAACCTGACGATCCTCGCTCTCCGGCGAATCGAACTCCCGCACGAAACTGACCGTGCGGACCTCTTGGTAGGGTAGTACCGATACCTGCCCGTCGGCAGACAGCAATTCAACGCCCTCCGGCTGCAGAAACGTAACCGGATTTAGGTATCCGGCGAGGGTTTCCCGCTGAAAACGGCGGATCAGCGCCTTTTTTGTCGTGGAGCTGGCCAAAAGTTCCTCTATTGCAACAACTATGTTTCAAACATTTCGCGGCTTATTGTATCATTGGCACGATGTCTGGAGCGCTCAAAGCCGCAACGGCTCCTCTGCCGGCCACGATGCTGGCGTTCCTCAATTTTTGCAGAATCGAAAAGGGCCTGTCCGCCAATTCGCTGGATGCCTATGCCCTCGACTTGGCGAAATGGAGCGCTTATGTGGCGGATTCCACCGAACTTCCCGGTCCCGAGCAACTGCGTCATTATCTCGATCGTTTATACCAGTCCGGCCTCAGTCAACGTTCCATCGCCCGCCATCTCAGCACCCTCCGCGGGTTGTATGGATTCCTTCTACGGGAAGGCCGGATAGCCAGCGATCCCACCGAACACCTGGGCGCCCCCAAGCAGTGGCAGAATATTCCTAAGTTCCTGAATTTACAGGATATCGAAAAGATCATCCAGGCTATCGACACTACCCGGCCGACCGGTCTGCGAGACCGCGCGATGCTGGAATTACTGTATGCCACCGGGCTCCGGGTGTCCGAGTTGTGCCGTCTCGGGCTGGGCGATTGCCCCCTGGATCCGGCCATTGTCCGCACCATGGGCAAGGGGAATAAACAGCGGCTCGTACCTGTAGGCAAGGAAGCCATCGCAGCCGTGGAGGATTACCTCAAGAACGGGCGCGCGGGGCTGCTGAAGGGCCGCGCCAGCCGCTACCTGTTCGTTACCGCCCGCGGCGGCTGCCTGACGCGCCAGGGCTTTTGGAAGCTGTTGGCCGGATATGGCAGGAAAGCCGGTATTTTTCATGGGCTTACGCCTCACGTTCTGCGCCACAGCTTCGCCACCCACCTGTTGGAAGGTGGGGCCGACCTGCGCAGCGTGCAGGTCATGTTGGGCCATTCCGATATCTCGACCACGCAGATCTATACCCACGTGATGCGGTCGAGGCTTCGGCAGACGGTTGAGGAACACCACCCCAGGGCTTGAAGCGGTCCTTACCGGGACCGCCCGCAAGAGGTGAGGGATCGAGAGCGCATTCGATGAGCGATTACATCTACATATTGGAAAGCCACCTGAGTCCGGACCAGAACCGGGTGGTTGAAGAAGTTCAGGCGGCTGCGGCGCAGTCCAACGTGAACCTTTTCCTGACCGGGGGCGCGATGCGCGACATGCTGGCCGGCCAGCGGATTCGCGACCTCGACTTCGTCGTCGAGGGCCCAGCCTTGAAGGTGGCCAAGAGCATCTGCGAACACACCGGCGCGCGCACCGTTTCGGTGGACGAGACCCGCAAGAGCGCCGAACTGGTGTTTCCCTCCGGGGTCACGGTGCAGGTCGCCATGTCCCGCCAGGAGAAGTACGCCCGCACGGGCGCCAAACCGCAGGTCTCCCCGGCCACCATTCAGGAGGACTTGCGGGGCCGCGACTTCACCTGCAACGCCATCGCCCTCAGTCTCAATAAGGCTTCGCGCGGCCTGCTGCTCGACCCCATGAACGGGCTGGCGGATATCGAGCGCCACGAACTCCGCGCCATCACCACCTACGGCTTCTACGACGATCCCTCACGCCTCCTGCGGCTCATCCGATTCCGCGTCCGTTTGGAATTCACCATCGAGGAACGCACTCAGATGCAGGTGGGCAATGCGCGCGAGGCGGAAGTGGAGAAGCTCATTCCCGCGCGCGTCCTGACCGAAGAACTCAAGCGCATCGCCATGGAAGACAACCCGGGAGCAATCCTGGCCGCGCTGGAGGAAGCCGGTCTGCTGGCGCTATTTTCACCGGCGCTCGCCGGGCCGAAACTCAACCTCGCGGGTATTCAGCGATTCGAGAAGAATAGCCGCCTGCTGCCGGACGATCCGCCATCGCGCACCGCCCGCTTCGGGCCGTTCCTTTACGCTCTCACCGAGAAGCTTTCGCCCAAAGAGAAGCTGGCGTTCATCAAGACCCTGGAGATGACCAAGGCCGAACTGGAGCCCTGGCACAAACTGGAGGCGCGCGCCAAGAAACTGGAGACTTCGCTGCGCGCCGCGCGCGTCAAGAAAGCCTCCCACGTGTATCAGATCATGACTGCGGCGGCGCCCGACGAGATCCTGTTTCAGCTCTACCACTCCACTTTCAAGCCGGTGCAGGAGCGGATGCGCAACTACTACCAGAAATACCTTCCGCTGCTGCAGGAGATCCCTCCCGAAGAGTGGGCCACCATTGAAGGCAAACCGGGGACGCCCAAGTACAACAAGGCGCGCGATTCCTTCATCGCCATTCGTTTGGACCGTAAGGTGAAGAAGCCGCCGGTTCCGGAAGCGGTACCCGCGGCTGCTCCTCCCACTCCTCCGCCGCCCAGTAACTGGAGCACGCCCGAGACCGCGCTGGCACGCCGCGGACGACAGGGCTGAAATCGTTACCGATATTTGCCGAAGGCCATTCCACCGCTGCCGATAGACATGAGCATGGTCGCCGTGGGCGGTGTCGATCCTTGTCTCCCACGCTGATCGGACGATGTGCTCATGGTTCGGAACTCATGCTGTACCATCTCGACGGCCGTACCGTTGGCGCCGGTCCGCACGATCCGCCCCGCGACAATGAGTTGCATCGGCGCTTCGTTGCGCAGCAGCACCGGCCACGTGATCGCGAGTTCCACATTGAGGCCGACAGGTAACGTGCGGCCGGAGACGAAGAGGATCCCGCCGCTCGACAAGTCGACGGTCTGTCCGACGCCCGTTTCCAATACGCGGCGGCGGCGAATCAGTTTCCATCGCAGGTCGAGGTGGATGCCATAACGGCGATCCCGCCGGCGCTCGCCGTTGATGCTCTCGGTTTTTTCCGCTTCTTCCGACCATTCCATATGTGACTCGTACCCTTGTTGTGAACTTTTCGCGAACGAGTCCATTATGCGAGGGAACATATGGCGGAAACAGTCATGACGGTACCTGGAAGGTACTCGCGGTTCTAGATCAACTTTCGATAACGTTATCTTTTCGTACTAAGTAAGTAGCCCCCCAAACTGCGTTTCCGACCCGCGGCCAAAGGGAGCGGAGTGCGGGCACGGGTTCGGAGTCTCGGACATTTCGATCGGAATCAAACCGAGCCCAGCTTCGAAGAACAAATTTAGCCACCGATGATCACCGATAAAACTAAGCCTCTTCTTATCCGTACTACTAATGTTCGAAATCTCCGCGCGCAAGCAAAGATTCTCAGCTCAAGCATCTCCGGTCTTTTCATTTTGGCTGCGGCCATTTCGCGCTACGGGGATTTTCCCGAACCGAAGCTACGAGGACACCGAGACCCCCCGGGCCCCGCGCCTCCGTGGCCTCCGCCGCCTCCGTGTGCTCCCGTTTGTCTTTGACCTTATTTTTCTCAGTGCCTCCTAAGAAACAAAATGGAGGCTTGTTGGAAAGAAAGGGTTTGCTGGCGACCGCCGCAAGCCGCCATTTTGTTTCTTCCCCCACCAGACTGGCCCCCCAGTCTAAACGCTCTGTGGTGAATATCTTTTGGTTGCGGCTATGCTGCGCTGTGTTCATCGGTGGCCAATCATGTCTTGGCTGGAAGTGAGGAGGGGCCAGCACCATCGGAAATCAGACCGCCCTGCTATCCTCATAGAGGTACAGGAGTCTCGTGAACGTGATCGGATTTCGATTCGCTACGCTTCTCTTTCTGGGGGCCCTATTTCTTCCCGCGCAGGAGCTTCGCGACTATGAAAAGAAAGTCACCGAGTTCACCCTCGCCAACGGCCTGCACTTCATTCTCGTGGAGCGTCACCAGGTCCCCGTCGTCTCCTTCCATACCTACGTGACGGCCGGGTCGGCGCAGGACCCGGCGGGCAAGACCGGCTTAGCCAGTTTGATCGCGCGCCTGGCATTCGACGGCACGGAAACGATCGGCTCCAGGAATTGGCCCGCCGAAAAAAAGGCCCTCGATGAAGTGGAGGAAGTGTACGATCGCGTGGACGAAGAGCGCGCCAAAGGTCCGAAATCCAGCCCTGGGGCGCTCGCCCTATTGGAAGCCGGCGAAAATCCGGCATTGACCGCGGCCTTCCGCGAACAGAATATCGACGAATATTTGCGCGCCATCCAGGAGAATGGCGGCGTGGGCATCGATTCCCACGCCACGCCCGACTCCATCGAGACGTCTTATAGCCTGCCCTCCAACCGCATCGAACTCTGGTTCGTGCTGGAGTCGCAGCGTATGGCGCTCCCCGTCTTTCGCGATTTTTACCGCGAGCGGCGGAAGCTGTCGAACGACATCGCCGCCCTCATGGGACCGCAGTCGGCGCTCAGATTACGGCAGTCCCTGCTGGCCACCGCGTTCGAGAATCTGCCGTACCGCAATCCTGTGCTCGGATGGCGCGCCGATGTCGAGGACCTGCGTCCTGCCGACGCCAAAGCCTTCCTCGATACCTATGGCGGACCGGGCAACACCATCGTGTCCATCGTCGGAGATGTCGACCCGGTCGGCGCCCAACGCCTCGCCGAACGATATTTCGGCCCCATTCCGGCGAAGGCGCATCCGCGGCCGATGGACCTGCAGGAGGCGCCGCAGGCCGGCCCGAAAACCGTCGCGATTTGGAGCGACGCTCAGCCGCTGTTGACGATCGGTTACAAACGTCCCGCCGAAACGCACCGCGACGACCCGGCTCTGGACGTCGTGGCCACCATCCTGGGAGACAAGCATACCGGCTGGCTGCGGAAAGAACTGGTCGAAGAACGGCGCCTCGCCCAGAGCGTGGAAGCCATTGCCAATTTTCCCTCCGGCCGTTATGTGAGCCTGTTCGTGTTGTCAGCGGTTCCCAATCAGGACCACACTGTCGAAGAGAACCGCAAAGCGATCGACGAGTTGCTGGCGCGCTTGCAGTCGAAGCCCGTCGAAGCGGAAACGCTGGCCCGCGCCAAGAACATCCTGCGCGGGCGGTTCGTCCGGATGTTCGGCAGCAACCGCGAGCTGGCCGCCCTTCTGCCGCTTGTCTACGCGAATTACGGCGATTGGCGTAAGATTCTTGCGATGGCCGGCGAGTACGATCGATTGACCGCGGAAGATATTCAACGCGTTGCTGCGCAGTACTTCGTTCCTACCGGGCGCACCACCGCTTATCTGACCAGGCCGCCGGAACCGGGCCGTGCGGCGTCGAATCCCGGAGAGCAGCAGTGACTCGCGCCGTCGCAATTCTAGCGCTGGCGGCAACCGCTCTGGCGCAAGCTCCGCCAGAGGCGCAAGCTCCGCCGGCCAAGCCCGCTGCCGCTGCGCGCAAACCCGCGCCCACAGGGGCTGCCCTTCCGAACTACAACGAGCTCAAGTTCCCGGAGCTGAGGCTGATCGCATCTCCGGCCATTCAGGAATTCACGTTGCCCAACGGGCTCCGCCTGCTACTGCTCGAGGACCACGAACTTCCCTTGATCGACGGTACCGTGCTGGTGCGCACCGGAAGCGCCTTCGATCCTCCGGAAAAAGCTGGCCTCGCTGCCTTCGTCACGCAAGTGATGCTGGAAGGCGGCGCCGCCGCCAGGCCGGGCGACCAACTCGTTGGCAGGTTCCAGGACCTGGGCGCCGAAATCGCGGGCACGGTATCGGAGAATCTCCTGGCGATCTCCTTCACCGGCCTGAAACAAAATGCCTATGGGTTGGTGGACGCGCTCAAAGACGGCCTCACCGCGCCCACCTTCCCGCAGGACCGCATCGACCTCATGAAGGTGCGCATGCGCAACGCCATTGCCCATCGCAACGACAATCCCGCGGCGATTCTGCGGCGCGAGTTTGTCTCCACCGTCTTCGGGAAAGATTCACCCTACGGCGCCCAGGTGGAATACTTCAACGTGGATCGCATCAACCGCCGCGACCTGGTCGAGTTCCACAAGCGCTACTTCTTTCCCGGGAACGTGATCGTCGCTCTTAGCGGAGATTTCGTTGCGGCGGAAATGAAGATCCGCATGGAAGCCTTCTTCGACGATTGGAAGTCCGATCAGCCTCCTGTACCCGCTTTCCCCGAAGCCGGCAACGCCATCGCGCCGGGGAAGTTCCTGGCGGTGAAAAAAGACGCCACGCACTCTTTTTTCGCGGTCGGTGGAGTAGCCGGCGACTGGCTGGATAAGGACAACCCCGCGCTCGAGATCATGGCCGGAATCCTGCGCGGCAGGCTGAACCAGCTGCTGAACGCGAATGTCGATTCGCTGGCCGCCTCCTGGACGCCCGCTTTGGGCCATCCCGGACTGTTTCAAGTGACCGGCGCTATCGCGAGCCCGTTTCTCACTCCCAAAGTGCTGCGGACGGTATACGAAGAGCTGAATCGCATACGAGTGCAGGAAGTGTCCGAAGAGGAACTCAAGGCCGCCAGGTCCGCGGCGATTGACAGACTCGTCTTCGCCTTCGACAATCAGCTGTCCCTCATGCCGCGGCTGGCCGAATACCGCTACTTCAATATTCCGCCCGGCTACACGGAGCAATACCAGAAGGCCTTGGCGGCTGTCACGCGAGCCGACGTGCTGCGCGCCGCCCGCACACGCCCGGACCCTGAGAAAATGACCACCGTGGTAGTCGCCAATCCCACGGCATTCGAGGAGCCCCTCGAATCTCTGGGCGGGTCCGTCAGTCTCATCGATCTCACCATTCCTCCTCCGAAAGCGGAGGCGTCGGTGGGCGATGAGGCCAGCCAGCAGCGCGCCAAAGAGCTGCTAGCGCGCGCCCAGCAGGCGATGGGCGGCGCCGACAAGCTCGCGGCTGTGACGGATTACGTGCAGGAACTCGCCTATCGATTCGACGTCAGCGCCGGCGGCGCCCAGATCGCCATGACGGAGCGCTGGCTGGCCCCCGGCTATCTCCGTCAGGATAGTACCTCGGCGACCGGTAAGCTGTCCGTCTATTGCGACGGAAAGATGGGGTGGATTGCTTCCGCAAACGTTGCCCATGCGCTCACCGGAGTTCAATTGAGGCAGGAGCAGAGCGATCTCTTCCGCATCGTTCTCCCACTCATGTTGAGCGATCGCGTGCCGGCGCGCCAGCTGAATGCCGTGGACGACGAAACGGTGGAAATCAGCCAAGGCAAGGACTCCGTCAGACTGGTGTTCGACCCGGATACCGGTCTGCCGAAGAACGCGCTATATGAGGCGATTACCGCCGCTGGTATGCTTCCGGTGATCGAAACGTATTCCGATTATCGCGATCTCAACGGGCTGAAGATTCCCTACAAAGTCGCTATCACCCTTTCTGGCAAGAAATACCAGGATTTGACCATGAAGAGCATGCAGATTAACACTGGATTGAAAGTTGCGGATTTGGAAAAAAGGCCATGAAGCGATCGGCATTCTTGCTTGTGTTGTTGTTCGGTGCGCCGCCGGCGCCCGCGCAGACCGCTGAATCCCACGAGGCGCGTGGCAAACGCGTGGTCTACGAAGGCCTGAAGGCTTTGGGTGGGGACGCCTTCCTGCAAATGAACGATCGCGTGGAAACGGGACGCGCCTACTCGTTCTACCGCGAGCAGATCTCGGGTCTGGATAGAGCCACGATCAATACGCGGTATCTCGCGCCGGTTCCCGGAAAACTGGAAATGCGCGAGCGCGAGAATTTCGGTCTCAAGCAGGACAGCGGTTTCCTCCTTTTGGAGGACGGCGCGTGGGAGCTCAACTACCACGGAATTCGCCCGCTGGCCGATGACAAATTCGCCGCCTTTCAGATGAGCGGGCTGCGCAATGTCCTCTATATCCTGCGGCAGCGTTTGAACGAGCCCGAAATGGCGTTCTATTCGCAAGGCTCGGATATGTTCGAACATCGTCCCGTCGAAATCGTCGATATCACCGACGCCGACACCAACACCGTGACCGTCTACTTCGACGCGCGCAGTAAATTGCCGGTGCGTCAGTCCTTCCGCAAGCGCAATGAACAATTTCACGACTTCGATACCGAAGTGACGATCTTCAGTCTCTATCGCGACGTCGGCGGCGGCGTGATGTGGCCGTGCAATATCCGCCGCGAACGCAATGGCGAGAGGATCTACGAAATGTTCGCCGACCAGGTGCAGATCAATCAGAATCTCAAGGACAATTTGTTCGTCCTCCCGTCGGACCTGAAAGTCCTCCCCAAAGGGAAGTGAGTTTGTAAGTCACGGGGCGAGCTGCGCTCGCCTGGGCAAGCTAAAGCTTACCCCACATCCGGCGATTTTGTGGGATAAGCTTTAGCTTGTCCAAAGCGAGCGCAGCTCGCTCTGGCCCTTCGGGCAATGATGCGCCTCACCTCTACCGAAACGTCTCGAAGCTCAAATGCTTTCCGTCCGTACGCACCGTCACCAGCCCGCTCTCGTCGGTGCGAAACACTTCGGCGTTATGCTCGCCGAGCCTCTCCAGCACCTCGCGATTGGGATGGCCGTAGCTGTTGTCCGTCCCCACCGAAATAATCGCGAACGGCGCCTTGGCGGCGTCCAAAAAACTCGCCGTGCTCGACGTCCGGCTGCCATGATGCGCCACTTTGAGCACGTCGACTGGCTGAATTTCGTTCTCATCCAGCATGCGGTATTCGATCGGCTTCTCCACATCGCCGGTAAGCAGAAACACACGGCTGCCGTAGCGAATGCGCAGCACCAGCGAATCGTTATTCTTGGGCGTGTCGTTGGGAATGTAGTCGGCCAGCGGCGCGAGGACATCGAGCGCGGCGCCGCCGAAATCGAAATGCCGTGGAGCTTCCATCGGGACGATCTTCACGCCGTCGCGCGCCGCTTCGTCGCGCAGTTTGCGCCAGCCGGCGCTATCGGGCGTAGCCCCGGTCCACAGCTCGCGAGGATGAAAATCGGCCACCAGCGCCGGCAGCCCGCCGATGTGATCGTCGTGCGCATGGGAGAGCGCCACGATATCGACGGTACGCATGCCACGCTCCCATAAATACGGCGCCACCACGTCTTCGCCCGTATCGAGCTGCGACCGCGTCTGGTGGCCGAAGGCCGGAATGCCGCCGCCATCCATGAGCATGCGCTTGCCATCGGGGAAGACCAGCAGAATGCTGTCGCCCTGGCCGACATCGATGACGCTCATCTCCAGCTGGCCGGGGCGATACTCGGGCGGAAATGGGTGCCATACCAGCAGTATGAGAAGGGCCGCGACAGCCACGCCGGCGGCCGTGCGCCACCATCGTCCACGCGCAACCGCGAAGAGCACCAGAGCTGCCGAGAGTGCAATCCCCAGCCACACCGGCGGAGTCGGAATGCGCCATGCGGGCTCGTGCGCGGCGTGCCAGCCCACTATAACTCGCGAGACGCGCATCAGCCATCCGGCGGAGGCTGCCATCCCGTGCCATCCCGTGAAGATCGCCAGGAAGCCGGCAGGCACCGCCAGCCCCATCAGCGGAATGGCGAAAGCGTTGGCCGAGAGTCCCGACAGTCCCAGGCGGTGGAAGTAGACCACCATGGGAAGCGCCAGTCCGAGCTGAATCACGGCGGAGACGGCGGCGACTTCGTAGAAAAAGAACAGTACGCGCACCGGCAGCGTGACGCAGACGGTGGGAACGCGCAGCGTCTGCACCAACAGGCGCAGTTCGACGCGAAACTGCGCCACACGCGGCGCCAGATGGACGTCGCGCCCGGTATCGTGGAGATCGGAAAGCCCGCGGCCGAGAGGACCGGACGTGGCCGCGATCAGCGGCGTTGCGAACGCTCCCAGAAATGCCACCGCCAGAAAGCTCAGTTGGAAACTCGATTCGAACAGCTGCTCGGGATCGCACACCAGGAAGCCGAGCGCAATCGCGGCCAGCAAATTCAGCGCCCGCCTCTCGCGATAGAAATAGCAACAGATCATGTAGAGCGTGAGCCCCGCCGCGCAGCGCACGCACGGCGCACCCCAGCCGCTCGTGATGGCATAAAGCCACGCGGCCGCCGACGTCAGCAGCATCGCCACGTTTTGCGGCACGAAACACAGCCGCAGCAGAAACAGGAAAAATGCCGCCAGGATGGCCACGTGAGTCCCGGAGATCACGATCACATGGAAGGTGCCGGTGTTGCGGTACTCCTCGGTCCAGATTCGCTGCAGTTGGAAATTCTGCCCCATGAGCATGGCCTGCATCATGCCCGAGAGATATTCATCGCCACGATAGAGCTGCTCGGTGCGGCGCAGGACGCCCGCGCGCAGATCCATGGCCACCTTCACGATTGGCGATCCGCACCGGCCCGGAAGAATGCGGACCGTGCCGGCATTGCCGCTGGCCGTCCAATAGATGTCCTGCCGGGCGAGGTACTGCCGGTAGTCGAAATCGCCCGGATTGCCATAATTCCGCGGCTTACGGACGCGCGCGTCCACCTCGATATTCTGCCCGTACTGCAGCGGCGGCAGCGATTCGCCCTCTTTGGTATAGAGCGTGACCTGCGCGCGCGCCCGCGGCGCCAGCTCGAGTAGGAAACGTTCGCGCTCACCGGAAATCGCCGGCGGCTCGACCACGCAACCGCCGAGAATCACGATTTCGCGCCCTTTGGCATCGAGCTCGGGAGGCGGCGAGGGGCGGTGGGCCAGCGCCAGGAGTTGGCCGGCGAATAGGAATCCGCAAAGGCAGCACGTGGCGGCGAGCATGCGCGCATTTCGCCAGAGAGAAAGCAGGCCCAGAAGAAAGAACGCGCCGGCGGCAAGGAGCAATTGCGGCTGCGGAACGGGCGCGAAGCGATAGGCCAGGATGCCCAAAGCGATGGCAGCTACCGGACAAATGAGCGGATATTTGCGCAGAACGAGTTAGTATCCGGCACAACGGCTTTCATCTCTTGGATTTTCCAACACTTGCCCCTGGTACTGCGAAACCATTGTGCAGATATGATTTGCCCCGAACCCGCGCTACCGTTGGTGCATCATGTTCCGCCGGATTTCAGCGACCAACTCCTCCGGAGTGAAACCAGGCGACTCGCCGGCCGAGCAAAGCGGCATGCTGCTCCGCTGAATAACGCGGGGATCGCCGATTTAGCGGCGTGCTGCCGGCAATGTAACTTTCGGGATCGCGGTGGGCCGCGAGGAGCCGCAAAATGTCGGTCTGAATTCTAGACAGCGGCACGGCAGGCCTGCTCGATTTGTTCCGCCAGCCGCCGGGCGTCGAGGTTGCCCTCTATGCGGAGAGCTCGCGCGATGACAAGCGCATCTTCCGGCTGCGGCGCATCGAGCAATCGCTTGTTCCACAGGGCCTGCCTGCCGAACTCTTCAAAAGCCCGGCGGTAGAGGGTCACGAAGTCCGTCGATTGACTGGCCGGATCGCTCATATCTACAGCATAGCCGGTGAGCCTGCCGCTCACACCACCACCACCACGCTCAGCAGTCCCGGACCGTGCACGCCGCGCACCAGAATCTGCTCGATGTCCGCCGTCCGGCTCGGGCCCGTGATCAACACCATCGAGCTCGTCGACTCCGCGGGGTTCGGCAGCAGCGAAAAGAGTTCGTCCAATCCGGTCAGAATGCGCTCCCGTGGCACCACCGCGATATGCGCCGGCGGCAGCAGCGAAATCATCCGCGCCTCCTGCGGGCTCGCCAGCATCACCAGCGTCCCCGTGTCCGCCAGGGCGTAATCCGCGCTCGTGATTCCGACGTCCACCGCCGCGCACAGCTCGCGCAGCTCTTCGCGATCCGTTATCCCCGATCGCACTCCGGGCAGACTGGTGATCCCGCACTCCGCGAGAAGCGGCGCGTTCGATGCCAGCGCCGTCTTTCCCGCAATCGCCTCCGCCACGAACGCGCGCGCGTCGTCCGTTGCCACCGCTTCGCCCGCTAGCGCGCGCACGCGCTCCAGCATCGACGCTACCCGCGCGTCCATCGACACCAGCGGGATGCGAATACGCGCCGCCGGCGGATCGGGCGCCGCCTGGCCGGCGCCGCGCCCGAGCGCCGTACGGATCTTATGCAGTACGTTGTCGCGCGACACTAGCGGCGACTCCACAGTTCGCGGAAACTATGCGCCGGCAGCGGCGGCAAGTCGCGCTCGCTCAGCCATGCCGCCAGAGGACCTTTCGTGCTCGTAGGCCATCCCATCGATCGGCCGATCCGGCCCGCCATTTCGAACATGCGCGGGTGCGTCATGAGCCACGCGAACGCCCGGAATCCGAGCTTCTCCAGCCGATTCCGGCCTTCGCGCGCGTCCGACTTCTTGACGTCCGACCGCAGTTCCAGCAGGATCTTCGGAATATCGATCTTCACCGGGCAAACTTCGCCGCATGCTCCGCACAGGCTGGACGCGAACGGCAGCGCCGGCTCGTGCTGCACGCCCATGAACTGCGGCGTCAGGATGGCGCCGATCGGCCCCGAATACACCCACGGAAAACTGTGCCCGCCGATCTTGCGGTACACCGGGCAGGTGTTCAAACACGCGCCGCAACGGATGCAGTAGAGCGATTGCCGCTTGTTCTTGTCCGGCAGCAACCGTGTGCGGCCGTTATCCAGCAGCACCACGTAAAACTCATCAGGGCCGTCGATTTCGCCCGCGCGCCGCGGCCCGCTGAGAAACGACGTGTACACCGAAAGCAGTTGCCCGGTAGCGCTGCGCGCCAGCAATTTCAGGAAGGTCGCCAGGTCCTGGGCCCGCGGAATCACTTTTTCGATGCCCGCGACAGCGATGTGAATCTTGGGCGCCGAAGTGGTGAGGCGCGCGTTGCCTTCGTTCTCCACGATCACCACCGCGCCCGAATCGGCTACCAGGAAATTTGCCCCGCTGATGCCGATATCGGCCGCCAGGAACTTCTGCCGCAGCACCGCGCGGGCCAGCGCGGTCTGCTTCTCGATCGCCGTCTCCCGCGGCACGTGCAGTTCGCGCTCGAACAGGTCGGCCACCTGATAGCGCGTCATGTGCAGCGCCGGCGCCACGATGTGGTACGGCCGCTGGTGCGCCAGCTGCAGAATGTACTCGCCCAGATCGGTCTCCACGGATTCCATTCCGTGGTGCTCCAGCCGCTCGTTGAGGTCCACTTCCTCCGTGGTCATCGACTTCGACTTCACGATCAGGTGCGCCGCGCGTCCCTTGGCCAGACTCAGAACGAAGTCCGAAACTTCCGTCCCATCCTTGCAATACACCACCTTGCCGCCGTGAGCTTCCACGTTGCGCTCGAACTCCTCCAGGTAGTGGTCCAGATTATCGATGGTGTGCTTTTTGATGGCGTTGGCTTGCGTGCGCAATTCCTGATAATCGGGCAGCGCGCTATCGGAAACCACATCGCTGCGTTTTTCTTTGAGGCGTCCCGTAGCGGTATAGATGGCCAGCTGAAGTTTGGCGTCCACCAGAGCTTCGTGCGACTTCTGGGCAAATTCGGTAGACATAATGTCAGCGGCTCGCCAGCACCTCGGCCAGATGCAGCGTGCCGATATCGGACCCCGCCCGCGTGAGAGCGCCTTGAATCTGCATCAGGCAACTCGGATCCGCCGACACCACCGTGCTGGCGCCGGTCCGCTGGATCGCGTCGATTTTGGTGCGCGCCATGGCGCCCGAGAGTTCGGAGAATTTCACCGCGAACGTGCCGCCGAAACCGCAGCATTCCTCCGCCGGCGTCATCTCGCGCAGTTCCAAGCCGCGGACGTGCGCCAGCAGACGGCGGGGCGCGTCCTTGACGCCCAGCTCGCGCAGTCCGTGGCAGCCATCGTGGAACGTCACCACGCGCTCCAGGCACGCGCCGACATCTTCCACCCCGGCGACCTGCGTGAGAAACGTGGAGAACTCCCAAACGCGCTTTTCGAGCGCATGTACGCGCGCCAACGTTTCGGGCTCCTTGTGGAACAGCTCCGCGAAGTGGTGGACGATCATAGCGGTGCAGGAACCCGAAGGCACCACCACCGCCTCGCTCGCTTCGAAAGTATTCAGGAAGTGGCGCGCCACGGTCCGCGCCTCGTTGCGATATCCGCTGTTGAATGCCGGCTGCCCGCAGCAGGTCTGGTCTTCCGGAAAATCCACCTGGCATCCGGCGCGTTCCAGGACGTCGGCCATCGCCATGCCCACCTGTGGGAAGAGCTGGTCCACCATGCAGGTCACGAACAGCGACACCCGTCTACCCATGCAGTGAACGATTGTATCAGGTGGGACATGCTTCAGCTTGTCCGGCGAGCGAAGCTCGCCCTTTTGCAAATGTTGGAGCTTCTCAGAGGACAAGCTGAAGCATGTCCCACATCGTCTTACTTCGCCGCCCGCATGGCGTAAGCGCGATTCGAGTCCTTCAGCAGAGATTCCGCCTTCGGCATATTTTCGATCGCCGCCAGCACTTCCTCGTCGGATCGATCAATGGCCTGGTCGGCGACCTTTTTGCTGTAGGCCCGGAACAGGAACTCGTGGCGGATCTTGTCGCGCATCCAAGTCTGGTTGGCGGCCCATTCCGCATCGGTAAACGCAATCTGCTTGGAATGCAGATATTCCTTGAAGCTGTTCAGCACGTCGGTATCCGGCATCCAGCTTTCGCCGGCAACCGTGGCCTTGCGCGTTCCGAAGTAGTGGCCGGTGAAGTGCCAGAAGATGTCCTGCAACGGTTGGCCTCCCGTGGTGAGGACGTGGCGCTGGAACATATTGTAATGCAGAGCCGGGTACTTCTCATCGGGCGTGATGCCGCCGCCGCCGTACACTTTGCGGCCGCTATCGGTGGACTTTACGTCGTCAGTGGGGGCCGGAGTGTCTCCCTTCGGCCGTGCGGTGTAGTATTCCAGCATCGAGGTGTGCGAATAGTCGCGCTGAATCAACCGGCCGCTGGGGGTGTAGTAGTGCGCGATGGTGAGCAGCAGCGCGGAACCGTCCTGCAGCTGGAATTGCGCCTGCACCAACCCCTTGCCGAAGGTGGTTTCACCCATGATGAGCGCGCGGTCGTGATCCTGCAACGCCCCCGACACGATCTCGGAGGCCGATGCGGATTCACGATTCACCAGCACTACCATGGGGTACTTGAGCGCGGGGTCCTTGGAATCCTTGGCTTTGGCCTTGTACGTCTGGTCGGCGTCCACCCTGCCGTGCTGCGAGACAATCACCTGGCCGTCGCGCAGGAACCGTCCGGCCAAAAAAACCGCTTCGTTTACCAGGCCGCCCAGGTTCCCGCGCAAATCGAGAACCAGCGAATTGACCTTCGATTCGTCCAGAGCTCTCATGCCGGCCTGCACGTCATGTTCGATATTGGAGGCTTCGAATGTGCTCACTCCCAGATAGGCAACCCCGGGCTTCAGCCAGAAACAATCCACCACGCTGGTCTCGATGGCGTCGCGCGTCACCGTCGTGGTGTAGGGCTCCGTCGCGCCTTCGCGGCGGACGCTCACCCGCACCTGTGTTCCGCGCGGACCGCGCAGCATGTCAGCCACCTGTTGCGTGTCCATCCCGGTGGTGTCCTTACCGTCCACCGCCGAAATCCAATCGCCGCGCCGCAAATCCGCGTTGGAAGCCGGAGAGCCGGGGAAAGGCTCCATCACGACAACTTTCGGTCCGTCCACCGTGATCTGCATGCCGACGCCGTAATAATGCGCCTGCTGCTTGCGCATCATTTCCTTGTATTCCTTCGGCTCAATGAAGTTGGAATGCGGGTCGAGAGCATGGAGCATGCCGGGGATCACGCCGGCGTAAAAGGTATTTTCGGTACTCACCGGCTCGGCCGCGTTCTCCTGCACCAGTGCGAAGGCCGAAGTGACCGACTTCACCGCGGGATCGAGATCGTCCCCGCCAGGCGTGGCGGCACGAGCCAGAATTCCGGGACCGTAAAGCGGCGCTAGAACGGCTGCCGATGCAACCACCAGGGCGGCTAGGAGTGTTTTTTTCATTTTCATGTTTTTGCCGGACGGTGGAAAAGACGAATCGCATCCACCCAGAGTCTTAGACTTTGACGGCGCCCCCTATAGAAATGGTAGCAGAGAAGGAAACCTTCGGAATTCCGCTCCACGTATTCCCATGATACGCGCCCTTCCCGCCGGTTGCAAAAAGCACGGTTAGCCGGTTACAGAACCGCGGCCCGCGAGGTGCGGCGGACGCCCACGTCCGCGCCGGACCCCCAGGTCCGGCCCTCCAGCTGGTTTTTTCAACCCCGCCCTCAGCGGTAACCCATGGGCGCCTGCAACGCCAGCATGGCGTCTCCGCCACTGCCCTTGTCTTTTCCCCAGGTTTTATAGAGGCCAAGATAACCATATTGCTCGGTTCCCCCTGCAATAGAATGGCCATACGCGAACAGGAATTGCCAGCCGGGCGACTTAAAGTGATAGTAGCCGCCGGCGTCAATCAGAGTAGAAGCCTGTGTCTGCGGAGTGGCGAGCCCCTCTCGCGCGTGGGAGAAGACTTCCACCGACAGTTCCAACCTCTCGCCGATTTCCCGCTTGACCAGATAGCCGCCATAGAGATAATCGCGATACTGGTCCTGTTTATTGATGACGTATCCCACGCCGCCGACCAGACTCCAATGCCCGAATTCCTTTTCTACCCAAATCGGCACTTTGTACCATAGCCGGCCGGCGCCCAGACCCTCAGAATAATTGCCGGTCGGAACCTCGAACATGACGAACGTCCCAACCTGCGGGCGGCGCTTGCTTTGCTTCACGAAAGCGTACTTCACGCCCAGTTCCATGTCCGTCAGGCCGAACGCGCTCGGGCCCTGCCCAGCGGGAGCGTAGAGCGGATTGTTGGACGGCACAATCGCTCCCAACGGCAAGATCGCGTGCAGCTGCACGTTGGGCAAAGCTCCCCAGTTGAATTCGAACGCCGGCCCGGTTGGATCGATCTCCACCCGGGTAGCTGCCAGGGCGCCGAAGACATAGGCCTCGTAATGCCCCAGCGGCACCGGTGACGGGTCGTCTGTTTGGAACGGAGGCCCAGCCTGAGCCCAAAGGGCCGGTGTCGCGACGAGAGTCAAGAGGCAAAGTTCTATTTCAGTACAACGGGCCATAGCCCTACCCTTTCGACACAATCGCGCCCCATTCCTCGGGACTCACGTCAGCCACGGAAGTTATTCACCGATCCGATTGATAGCCGAGCCATCCCGGAATGTCCTCCCCCAATACCTCTACCCTACGCCGCGCAACGCCGAAAATCCAAATTGTGCCCATCGCCGAGCAGACCGCGCCGCCCGCCATCGTGTCCGCTATTTGCCAGTCAAACGTGGCCGACACGTCTAATGTGGATTGCATGCCAAGACTCATCCGCTTCGCGTGTTTCGTGCTCCTCGCCGCGGCCATCGCCTTCGGCCAGGGCCAACCGCCCTCCGCAGAATCCCCGAGCTCAGAAACATCCAACGATCTGTTCGTGATGTTCGGCTCGGACCTCGTGCGGCCCGGCCTGCTCCCGAAGGCTAACTACAACATTGGCTTGGGGCACACCTTCAACTTCTTGAGTAAGGATCCAATCGGCGACGAGATCACGTTTGCCTACACCTACGAAAACGCCGGCTCCCATGGGTTTCTGCACACCGACTTCGGGTCGCACACCGAGGCCCTGGGGTTGATGAAGAATTTTGCCATCCCCAAGACCAAGCGGGTCACCGGTTATACCTGGATTCAGGGCGGGATCACCAGTTTGACGGGGAACGCATTCGTCGAGAACCGATTCTACGATGGCGAGGCCTTGGGCGCGATCCTCCACCTCAACGATCACAATTCCATCTGGATTCAAGAGATGTTCAACAAGATTGTCACCATTCCCTGGTACACAACATGCAGCATCGGCTACACGCGAAGCTGGTGATCGGCACTTCCACCCGTTAGGCCCGCGCTGTACAAATACATTGCCGCATACGCGCGCCAGGGACGCCAGCCCTCAGTGATGCGCCCCGCGTGCGCCTTCGAAATTGGGAACGCGTCGGGTTCGCCAAACGCCCGCATCGCTACATACTCGGCCATCTGCCGGCTGATACCCGGCGCCACGCGCACTCGCGCGATTGCTTCCTGGAGGTTTATCGATGCTTCGAACGTCAGGTCTCTCTTCGCGACTGCACGGGCCAGCGCCCGAATCGTAGAGGCCGGTTCCTTGCCAATGTGCGCGGCCTCTATATCCGCTTCTGCCAAGTCCTCCGGGCGGGGGAAGAGGTGTGTAAGCCCGGGAATGGAGGTCGTGACCAGCGCACCATACCTCAGCGCGAGCCTCACCAGAGCGGCTCTGGGAGCCTGGTCCGCCAGGCGCTCGCCCAGTATGGCCCTGACCACGGCTTCGAAACCGTCCCAAATTCCAGGAACTCTCAGCCCTGGATTGGCCGTCATTGAGGGCAGCAACTTGCTGTCGCAGGAGAGACGGCTCGCTATCTGAAACGGATCGGCAGCCAGATCGAAGATGCGCCGGACGCGCTCCGCCACCTGCATCAGGGACTCACAGCGCGGCAATTCGATTTTCACCAATACCTGGCGCGCCTCAATAGCATGGCGGACCTCGATCGCGCCTGCCACGCCCTCAATTTCGACGACTCTCCGATAAGCGTTGGATTCAACGGACTCGATCCCGGGGATGGCGCGCCGCGCCAGAAAGGCGAGTAAAGCCGCCCAGTGGAAGGGGGGACGGTAGGCCAGACGAATCAGCAGGCCGGGCCGCGGAGTTGGAACCTGGCAGCCGCCCCGCATCCTGCGGAGTTCGGTGGGCGACTCGCCGGCTGTCGTGACCATCGCGTGATTGAACTGGCGGATGCTCCGAAATCCCGCACAAGCCGCGAGCTCGGTAATGGGCAGGTCCGTCTCTTCGATCAGATTGCGTGCGAAGTGTACGCGGCGGGTGATAGCGATGCGGATGGGAGAGGCGCCCAGATGCTCTACAAACAGGCGGCGCAGATGCCGCGATCCAATGCCCACGCGGTTGGCGAGTTCCTCCACGTTGCCGCTGTCTAGGGCGCCTTCGACAATCAATCGCAAAGCCCGCGAAACAACCGCCGATGTGCCAACCCAAGCGGGAGTCCCCGGGGACGCCGCGGCCCGGCATCTCCGGCAAGGGTGAAATCCTGCTGCCTCGGCAGCGGCAGACGAGGCAAACCACAGAATGTTGTCCGGTTTCGCGAAGGGCACGGGGCACGTGGACCGGCAATAGACTCCTGTCGTCACGGCGCCCGCAAAGAATCGCCCGTCGAATCGCGCGTCGCGGCTGTACGCCGCCTGCCAACACACGTCCGGTTCCAAGTCAGGGCGCCCGTACTCCCGCTCCGCAAGGACATCCATAACGCATCATTTTAGGGCAGTCCGTTGCTCCTGACTAGCGATTTTCGGACACAATCGCGCCCCAGTCCTCGGGACTCACGTCCGCCACGGATTGCGAAAACGTCCAGCGGTAGCCAGCCAGATCCTCCACCTATATTGCCGCTCCCCGAACTCGCAGGTCCGCGGAGCACTGACAACGCTAGCGCCGAATTGCCGCGCCCGTTCGTAGTGCGCGTCCAAGTCTTCCACCGGCACGAACAACGATACACCCGGACGCGCCGCCGGCGAGTAGGTCAGCACCACGCAGCTTTCGCCCACTGCTAACTGCGCGTGATGGATGGAGCCGTCCGGCTCCGCCGGCGTCCTCAGCCGTTCGGTAAATCCAAAAGCTCCACTCAGCCAGGCGATAGCCTTGTCGACATCCGGATAGCTCAGCCACGGGACAATCGTTCCCGGTGGCGCCGATCGATTCTTGATCATCGCGTCCCCTCCTGCAATCCGCGGCCGCTCACCAGGTAGACCGCGAAACTACCCAGCCAATGGCCGCCTTCGTAATGCTCGCTCTTGATGCTCTCCAGCCCGGCCTGCTTCAACCGCCCGGCGAGAGCCGTCAGCGGCGCCCGCCGCCCGTCGTTCACAGGCAACCGCGAGACGATCCCTTCCAACATCCACGCGCGGCTCAGATTCAGCCCGGCCAGATGGTACAACTTGCCGTCCGTCACGTCGGCCACCCGCGTGGGCTCCAGATCGACGCGCGGCAGGAAGGCCGAGAACCACGCCGCGAACTCTTCCCGCGGAAGGATGCGCCGCACGGCGTCCGCTTCGGCCAGACAAGGCGAAAGAAAATCTTCGCCCGAGGGCTCGTACGCCAAAGGGCATGCCGTGTCTTTGAGGTAATAATCGCGGGCGCGCGCCTCCAGCAGCTGGCGGAATTCGGCATTCCCCGCCACGCGGGCGTAGTCGAGCATCAGGCCGAGCCCGAAGGCCGTATTGTTGTGCTCGCCCGTGCGTATCGGGTGTTCGAGCTTCGGCAGCCAGCCGGAGACTCGCGCGATCGCCGCCTGCTCGAGAGGGCGCAGCGTCGCTGACCATTCGTGCGCCTGCGAATCGTCCCACTCCCGCAGTTCCGCGGCCAACTGCAAAAGCCACGCCAACCCGTAAGGCCGCTCGAAACTCGTTCGCCCCTCGGCATTGAGGTACTTCACTTCCTGCGCGATGTTGGCGGGAGTCAGACTCTGCGCCACCGCGCGCCGCGCTTCCGGCGCCAATGGAGCCTGCGGAAAAAGGCGCACCAGCCGCACCAGCAGCCAATGGCCGTGCACCGACGAGTGCCAGTCGTAGCATCCGTAGAACGCCGGAGTGAGCAGGCGAGGCGGCTGCACGTCGGCATCGGAATTCAGGGAATGCGCGATCTTGGTGGGGTACTCTTTATGGACGCAATCCAGCGCCAGCCGGGCGAAGCGCGCCGCCTGCGCCTGGTCGAAATCGAAATCCGCCATCAGACCTCCCGCCAAAAGCATCCCTACAAGGAAGAGCCGCATCATTTCACTCCTAACCAGCCAGTGACCAGTGTATAAGTGAAGCCCCACAGCGGCACGCCGTTCAGTTCAATGCCGGGGAATTGCATATCGGGTGGCATGCCGGGCACCGATTGCACCGCGTGGCGAGTGGGATCGCGCAGCACACGCACCGGAAGCCAGAGAGTTTCCACCGCCTCTTCGGGGTCGGCGATAGTCGGCAGTTCGTAGTCCACAGAAAAGACGAAGGGCGCCACCAGCATGCGCGGTCCCAGCAGGCGTCCCACGCTGGCGGCCGGAAGGGCGCATTCCAATTGCTCGGGCGTCAACAGAATGGCGCACTCTTCGGCCAGTTCGCGAAGGGCGGTGTGCAGCAGGTCGGCATCCTCCGGCTCGCGCCGTCCGCCCGGCAGCGACCAGTGCCCCGACCAGGGATCGCCCACGCGCTCCGTGCGCCGCATCAGGAGAATCGATTCCTCCGGCGCGCGCGCCCGCACGATCGCCACTGCCGCTTCAGCGTCCGCCATCTTTCTCATCATGCGATGGCGAGGGGGTGGAAGGCAAAGAGGCCAATTCTGCCTACCGCCGACCTTCCGAGCCGCGCGTGTGAGTAAGCGGATTCGTTTTCGCTCTTACCCCCCTGCCGGCTGTCGCCTCAGGGAACCTGCGCGACGTCCGACACGCTTTCGAACAACTCGGCTGGTACGACGCCCCCGTACGCCGCCCACGGCGCGAGCCTTCCTCGGCCTCCCTCCGAGCTTCCCATTCGCCCGAGAAGCAGTTTTCTTAGCCCTACTCCGCGACCGGCCTCCGATTTGGCCTAATCTGGACGCCATCCAGGACTTGGAGCCCAGAACGCCCTCCAACAGTCCAGGAACGTAGACATCCGCATCTATTGCTGGAAAGTGCAGACCGAAGCCTGAGGGGCTAATCTCGATCTCAGTAAGCTGCGAGGGATGGGCATGTTCGAGCCCCTCGACGTCTCCCGGTGAGACAGCGAGGGTGACCCTTGAGCTGAGATCGATCACGATCCTGCCGATCTTACGATCGTAACGTGCGGAAACCGCACGCGGAACACGTGCCTGGAGATCCTTAGCACGCTTGTTTGCCCGCTCGAAATCGTCACGCGATGCCATGAAGTTCCTCCCATGCCCGGCACAAATCGTCCAACTGCTGCGCCAGGATCTTTGATATGCGCCTAACCTCCCGGCGGGAGAATCCATAGTTCTCCCTCAGTTCCACCGGTCCAGTTGGACAGTTCAGGTAAAAGACCGCCTCACAACCGCGCCCAATTACGTGAACGTGAGCCGGCCGATGGTCATTCGGATAAATTGCAACCCGCAGTCCGTCAAACCGCAGAACGGTCGGCGCGATTCTATTATATGAAGTTTCCTAAGCGCTTGGGTTAACGAAGCGACAGCTGTCATCGCATCGCCGTCTTCGCCGCGCCGCTCACCACTTCGAACGGCACTGCCGGCAGCGTCCCCAAGGGCACCCGCTGCCGCGCGCCGGCCGGCTTGCCATTAGCGGCGGGAGGTGTGCGTTCGCCCGAGATATCCACGGTCAGATTCCCTTGCAATCCCACCTTGGCTTTCGCGGCGTCGCATCGCAGAAAGATCTCCGACCCGCCGGCATTCTGCGAAATTCTTTGAATCGAGATTCCCGGCGGCGGATCGTTCAACTCGTAGCTCACTTTCTCGATCTGGCTCTTCGCCGGAAGCGTCGCCTCCACCCGCAGGCCGATAGCGCCCCCGGCGGGGATTTCCAGCACCCGCGGCCCCACGGTACGAGGCGGTGTCCGAAACGCGGAGCCCCGGCGGACCACCAGCTTCAGCTCGCTTTCGGCGACCAGGTGCCGGTAGAAGAACGCCTGCATCATGTCCTCCGCCGCCACCGCCTGCCGCACCACTTCTTTGCCGGCCACGGTGGCGCGCCCTTCCAGCACCAGCCGGACCGGCTCCCGCTGTATCTGCGAGGGCGCCAGAGTGATTCTCACCATGTCGCTTCCCGCCGGAATCACCGCGCCCGCCAGCGTCACTCCGCGCGGCGCGTCCTTGAGCGAGAGCGCGATGGCATCCGCGAATCCATCCTTGCGCAGCGCGTGTACCGCGAGCGGCACGTTCGCGTTCACCCCCCCATTCACCGCCGACGGCGTCACCCGCAGTTCGAAATCGGGCCGCGGCGCGCCGATGCGCAGACGATAGGCGTACTCCGGCCCGCCCTTCTGCTGGGCGTCGCCGATCGCGAGCGAATAGTTGCCGCTGGCGGGCAGCGTCACCATGAGACGCGAATCGGCATGGTGCGTCTCCAGACCCGCGCCTTCGTCCGGAGCGTCGTCGTTGAACGCCAGCTGATTGCCGCGAGCGTCGGTCAGCCGCAATACCGAATCCAGCGGCGAATCGAGCCTTCGCGCGTAGACCTCGGCCACCACCGTCTGGCCGGCGCGGCCTTCGAAGCGAAAAACATCCCACTCGCCCGGCCGATCGATGCGCCCGTTCACCACCACGGGCAGCTTGATCCGTTTGGCGTTCTTCGCCACTTCCGGCAGCGCCTCCACCTGGAACGGCTGGCCTGCCACCTGGTAAATCCCCGGAGCCTTGCCGCGCGCGTCGAAAGTCATGTGCTTCCGGGGCAGATTCCAACCGCTCAGTTCCACCGTGGTGCGCGCTCCCGTCCGCCCGCCGAGCGGGAAAATATCCGTCACGAACGGCAGCTCGCCGATGGCGATGCGATAGACAAAGTCTTCCCGTCCGCGATACAGCGCATCGCGTATCTCGACGGTGTATTCGCCATCGGTGGGCGCTACATAGTGGATCGCGGGGTCGGGATGGAAGCGGAAATCGTCGTCGTAGGCCACTTCTTTCCCAGACGCATCGTAGAGCGTGAGCACCGCCTGAAACCAGCCAGGCACCGCGTCGGCCAGATAGGGCATCAGCTCGCGCGCACTGGCGGCGATCGTGAGGCTCTGTCCCTGCCGTGCCGAAAAGCGGTAGCGATCGGCGTCGCCCGGCGTGAACGGACGCTCCGGCCGCCCGCCCTGCGGCTTGGCGAGTCGCGGCTTGATGCGCCCGTTGACGATGGCCGGCAGTGTAATGGCCATGTCGGTGGGCGGCTGCGTGATCTGTAGCTGATTGATGTTCTTGGAATCGCCCGGAGGTTGGACCACCGTGACGCCTTCCTTCTCGCGGAACTCCGGCAATTGGCCCACACAGAAGATCAGCGGGTTCGAGATCCCCTGCGGCGATGCCACCCGCACCTCGCGCTTGCCGGGAGCCGCGTCGGCGGAAATCGCGATGCGCAGCGCCAGAGTTTCGGCCAGCACGGGGCTGAGGAGGCGACTCGAATTGAAGGTGAGCAGCTTCACGCGGATCTCGGTCATCTCCTGCCACACCGCCGCGCTCATGGGCTGCTTTTGCAGTTCCTGCATGCGCTCGCGTAGAGTGGCTGCTTCGCCGCCGTTGATCGGCCGCGCATGGTCCACCACCGTGGCCGTGACGCCGGAGCCCGAAACGTAGACCTCGGCAGCGTTCTGCAGGAATTGGCCGCCCACCGTCACGTCTACCGTCGTGCCCTGTTGCCCGCCCGCCGGAAGCACGTAAGCGGCATGCGGAATGTTCTGCGCGCGGAGAGCGCACGGTAGGATCGCCAGCCAAAATACGAAACGCCACCTCTTACCGAGCCGCGACCGTGAGGGAGTGGTCCCCATAGCTCCTCCCCCTCTCACAAAATCTCCGTCAGCCGCCCCGCGCCCGCGGGCATTACCGGCACGTCCAATCCCTGCGGGTTGGGCAGCTTGCCATCCGGGTCAATGCCCAAAACTTGAAAGATGCTGCCGATCACGTCGGCGGGATAGACCGGCCGGTCGCGCACCTGTTCGCCGCGCGCGTCGGTCGACCCCACTACCTGGCCGCCCTTGAATCCGCCGCCGGCCACCAGCGCGCAGAAACAATCGCCCCAATGATTCCGGCCGCCATTCCACGGCGCTTCCCACTGCACTCTGGGCGTGCGGCCGAACTCGCCGCTCCACCACACCACCGTGCTCGCCAGCAGCCCGCGCTCGTCGAGATCCTGCAGTAGCGTCGCCAGCCCCTTGTCCATCTGCGGCAGCTTCTGGCGCATGGTCTGGAAATTCTGCCGGTGCGTGTCCCACCCCTGGTAGTTGATGGTGATGTAGGGAACGCCCCGCTCCACCAGCCGCCGCGCCGCCAGACACGATTGCCCGAACGTATTGCGGCCGTAGCGGTCGCGCATCTCGTCCTTTTCCTGCGTCAGGTCGAAGACCTTGCCGGCGTCGCCCAGGATCAGCTCATAGGCTTGCTGCTCCGCCTGGTCGAGATCTTTCCAAGCGGCGTCTGCGCGAGCTTTTGCCAGCGTATTGAGTTGATGCAGCAACTGCCGCCGATCCTGCTGCCGCTTGTCGGTGACTCCCGGCGCGACTATCCCTTCTACCGCGAAACGCGCCTGCGCCGGATCCCCGCCCGTGGCGAACGGCCGGTAGCGCTCCGGCAGGAAGCCGTTCTCCGAGAAGCGGCCCTGCGGCTGTGTCAGCACGATGTACGGCGGGATCAACCCGCCCGCCGCCGTATCTTTGCCCTTCAAAAGCGACACCACCGCCCCGGCGCTTGGATAGACCAGCCGCTCGCCCGGCTTGCGCCCGGTCTGCACCGCGTACGACGCCGTCTCGTGCGCGTAAATCCCATGCGTCATGCTGCGGATGAGCGAATATTTATCGGCCTGCTTCGCCAGCAGCGGAAGCAGTTCGTTGATCTGCACGCCGGCCACGTTGGTCGCGATCGGCTTGTCGAACGGGCCGCAGTAATCGTATCCCGCCGCCGGTTTGGGGTCGAAGGTATCGAGGTGCGCCGGGCCGCCCCACATCCAGATCTGGATCACCGCCTTCGCTTTGGCCGGCTTTACAGCCGACCCCGGCGTTGCCGGCAGATCCGCGCGCAACGGCAGCGCCAGCCCGGCCGCGCCCATCAGCCGCAGAAGGTCGCGCCGCGAAAATTCCAGTGGGTAGATCTGTCTCATTGGCCCCTCAATGCCGGTAGAGAAACTCCGCGCTGTTGATCAACGCCCAGGTCAGGTCGACCGCGGCCGGCCACTTATTCCCCTGGACGGGTTGAAAGTAACCCGCGACGACCTTCAGCTCGTCGTCGGTGGGGTAACGCGAAAGCACCGTCAGATAGAGGCGGTCGATGGGATCGCGCGGTTTGGCCGCGCCCCGCATCAACGCCTGCAGTTTGGAGCTTTGTTGGATCTTGAGCTGAATATGGCTCGAATTGAGCAGGTGCAGAGCTTGTTCGGCGGCGGGAGCGTTGTTGCGCTCCGAGGCGAGCCCGGTATCGCGCGCCGGCCGTCCGAAAAGGTCCAGAAAAGCGCTCGAAATGCTGCCGTCCGGCAGTCCGATGGCACGCTGACCCTCAGGCAGGAAGGTGAACGGCTCGGGAATCAGGCTCTCGTACTCTTCGGGGGCGCCGGTGATCTGGCAGATGGCGTCGATAAGCACTTCCGCATCGAGCCGCCGCTTGGGATACCAGGCGAACTGCGCCGCGCCGGCCTCCGAAGCGCCCTCGGGGGCGAGCGAGGACATCTGGTACACCTGCGAATTCAGGATCAGGCGGTAAATGTGTTGCAGGTCGTAATGCGCGCCGGTGAGTTCCTGCTCCAGAAAGGCTAGCAGTTCGGGATTGGCGGGCGGATTATCAGGCCGCATATCGTCGGGTTCGTGGACGATGCCGCGGCCCAGCAGCCAATACCAAACGCGATTGACGATATTGCGCGCGAACCACGGGTTCTGCGGCTGGATCAGCCAGTCCGCGAAAGCCGCGCGCGGGTCCTGGCCGGGTTCCGGATGCGCCGGCTTGCCGTCGGGAAAAACCAGATTTCGGGGGGCTGTTTTGGCGGGATCGAAGTAGACGATTTCCTCTTTCCACTCGTCGGTGGCCTTATACCCGACCTGCGAAAAGAAGCCCGCCATCCCGCCGATCCATTTTCCGCTGCGCGCGCCCATGACCGTCAGCGCGACAGCCTGCGCCAGCGCCAGCGGCTCCTTACTCTGCACGGCGCGATAGAAATTGACTTCCGGCACCCGGAAATTGCTGCCGTTCGCCACCAGCAACTGGCGCGCAAACTGGTCGTAAGGCAGATTGTGCGCCACAGCGGTGTGGATCCACCGGTAATACGCCTGCACAGCATTTGGCCAAAGGTTAATAGGAAACTCCGACTTGACCCGCAGCAGCTCGCTCCAGCGCATGGCCCAATAATCGGCAAATTCATCGCGCGCGAGCAGGCGATCGATAAGCGCGGAGCGCTTCGAAGTGCTCTGATCGGCGAGGAATTGCGACGCTTCGTCGGCCGTAGGAAGCGTGCCGATAACGTCGATAAACGCCCGCCGCAAAAAGACTTCGTCGGAGCAGGGCAGAGCCGGCGCGATGGCAAGCTTCTTCCAGCGATCGAAGACAACCTGGTCGATTCTGCCGTGAGCCGCCAGACTCGCACCGCTCTCAAATGGAATAACAGTTCTAATACTCTTATTATCCTTTACAAAAACCCAAACCCGCGAATTCCGTAAAAGACTCGAAAATTTAATCGCCCAGCTTCTGGCGCGCAGACCCCTCTGCGGCCTCTGCCCCCTCAGCGCTCTCCGGTTTTGACTTTGATTTTGTTTTCCTCAGCGGTGAATATTTGGTTCTCCTCATGAACCCCCCATTGTTTCCCGTAGCGCCACTATGGTACGAATAAGAAATGCGGATTCTGTGGTGTTTTATTCTGCTATCCGGGATCGCCTTTTCCCGCACAGAGTTCTGGGCGCCGCTGGCGCCACCCCGCGCGCACTACTCCGCCAACGTGAAGTACGATGCCGCCTCCTCCCGCCTGGAGGGCACGGAAACCATTCACTTTCGTAACGACTCCGGCCGTCCCATGGGCCGCCTCACGCTCCGCTGGTTCGGCGACGCCCTGGCGGTGGCGGCCAATGGAACCGCACTGCACACGTCGCCCGCTGGCGAAAATGTCACCCTCGTCGATCTCCCGCAAGATCTCGCGTCCGGCGCCGAGATCGCCCTCTCGGTCACATTCGGCGCGGCCTGGAAACTCGGTTCCAAGACCGGCAACGCCATCGCCTCT
>Ga0182018_10000554_pt1 | contig 47869 bp, 61 predicted proteins | sample 812P2MmetaG_FD_120490 | JGI IMG/M metagenome (GOLD analysis project Ga0182018, IMG submission 120490) | Permafrost microbial communities from Stordalen Mire, Sweden - 812P2M metaG | ecosystem: Environmental > Terrestrial > Soil > Wetlands > Permafrost | place: Sweden: Stordalen | collected... | reverse complement strand
TAGATCAGGCCGGCGGCGAGTTCCGATGTCCCGTCTGGCAGCCGCCGCTCCAGCCCGATGCTGATCGCCCAATGGGGGATGCCGTGCAGAAAGTTGGTGGTGCCGTCGAGCGGGTCGACAACCCAGCGCCAGGACCAGTTCTCGGAGCCAGAGGCGCCGGATTCCTCCATCAGGAACGCGTAGCCTGGGCGGGCCTTGTTGAGTTCTTCCTTCAGCGTCTGTTCGGCGCGGATGTCGGCCTGGGAGACGAAGTCGGATGGACCTTTGATGCTGACCTGCAACTGCTCGACCTCGGCGAAGTCGCGCAGCAGACGCTTCGCCGCCTTTTGCGCGGCGTTGGCCATCACGGTGATGTGCGGGGAAAGGCGGAGGGCCATGCGATGTCCCCTGGGATCAGCCCTTGGCGCGTTCCACGTAGCTGCCGTCCTCGGTGCGGACCACGATTCGCTCGCCGGACTCGATGAAGGGCGGCACCATGGTTTTCACGCCGTTGGAGAGTTTGGCGGGCTTGTAGGACGACGACGCGGTCTGCCCCTTCACCACCGGGTCCGCCTCCACCACCTCCAGCGTCACACTGGGCGGCAGGCGAATGGCGACCGGATCGCCCTCGACCAGATCGACGGTCAGAGTCATCTGGTCCTGTAGAAAAGGCGCGGCGTCGCCCATGAGGCCGGCGGGAACATGGGCTTCCTCGTAGGTCTGCGGGTCCATCAGCACGAGATTGATGCCGTCGCTGTAGGAGTAGGTGTACTCCTTTTCCTCGGTGGTCAGGCGCTCGACGGTGTCGGCGGTGCGCCAACGTTCGTTGGTCTTGTTGCCGGTTCTCAGGTTGCGCATTTCGACCTGAATGAAGGCGCCGCCTTTGCCGGGGGTGATGATCTGCTGTTTCAGCACGGTCCAACGGTTGCCGTCATGCTCGATCACCTGGCCCGCGCGAATCAGGTTCGCCTGCTGTTTCATCGGAGAGTCCGTTTCAATGGAGAGGGGTGGCGGGCTTCTAGACCGGCGGGAGGGGGTCGGGCAAGGATTGGGGATTGCGCGCGGCCGTGAGGCCCGTCCGACAGCTGCCGGCAAGTCCCGGGTCAGGTTGTCAGCGTACCGGAGTAAAACTGTGCGCCCTGAAGGTCAGGCGCTCTACGCCGCCCCGGGGATCGCGCCGCGTGTCTTGCGCATCGGGCCGCGGCTGGCTTTGCGGGCCCGGTCGAGAAACGTCTCCAACGATCCGGACTGTTTGCCGACGAATTCGATCCCGCGCACCGCACCGCTGGCGTCGTAGTCGGCGATCACGAGATCGGACAGGGGCACTGAATAGGCGACCTTTTCCTTGCTGACCTGATGGTAAGTGGCAGCGCTTTCGGTATCTCGGCGGAATGTCGGCGTAGCCTGAGGGGTCGCCATGGTGGTCGTCCTTTGCTCTTCAGTCAGCCTTCCCGTACCCAGGTGGTGATAATACGCCCGGTGGAGGACAGGATAACAAATATTCCCCAGCGGTTATCGTTGTTGTCCGTATACCAACGTTGACAGAGGGTCTTGCCTTCCTCGATGCCTCTCCGTGAACCATTCATCGCCCACCGAATGTCACCGGTGGAGATTCCTCGATCTTGCGCCTGCTCCAGCCCATGATCGGTAAAGTTCAGACCATCTACGATCGGCATCGTGAGGTCTCCAAGCATATTATTGTGTGTCGTGAGCCGGCCCAACCGTCCGGGCGATCCTGACGGTCGAGACGATTGTGTATGCTAAAGGAAGCCTGACAGGCAAGGATAATGGATCGGAATCGGTTTCCTGGGCTGGGCCGCGTGGTGAGGTCGCGTTATGAGCGCGGCCTGGCCGCCATCCATGGCACTGGAGGCATTCCTGAGTTTGTCACACCTTTATCTCAGGTGACCTCAGTCAGCGTCAGCATGCCGTCGAGCAGCACGAGTGCCGCCTCGACACCGCGGATCGCGGCCGGCGTGAGCTTGATGGTGTCAGCCGCGACACGATGCAACTCCGCTTCAACGGCTCGTAAGGCGTCGTCGAAATTGAACGAACTCAGGCCAGTCTCGCGACAGCGCTGGCGCATCGCCTCCCGCTCGCCCGGAGGCATACGCATCAACCTGGTCATTGCCTCGGCGAGGCCAGGGATGTCGCGCCGGATCATGAAACAATCGATCCCGTCCGAGAACCACTCCGCCGCGCCGATTCCCGCGGTCATCACGGGGATGCATCCCGCGGCGGCGGCTTCCGGCACGACGAAGGGGAGAGGCTCCCGCTCCCAGGTTGGCAACAGAAGCGCGTCGTAATCGGCCAGACGGCGCGTCATTTCGGTCTTCGGCAAAACTCCGCGATAGTGGATATGGTCAGAGAGCCCGAAGGCGACGACAATTTGCTGTAAAGGGGCGGTGTCTCCGGCGCCATACACGTCGATGATGAAGTTCGTGGTCCCGGTCGCTTTCAGTTGCCTGGCCGCGCCCACGACAATGTCGATGCCCTTGGTGCCGGTGACACGGGACGCGAAGACGAACCGCACGGGCGCGTCGCCGTTGACGGAGGGCAGGGCGATGGCTGCATAATCCACCCGCGGATCGTGCCATCCTGGCACAAGCAAAGGGTCCGGCAACTCCTGTCGCAGAGTCGATTTAACTTCGGCCCAAAGACGTTGTGATACCGTTATAAAAGACACGTGGTCAAGGAAACCCGGCGCGCCGAAAATCCGCTTCGCGGTCTTGTAATGCTCCGCTGGTGGCATAAGGCCGTAAAATACGTTGTCCATAAGGAACAGTACAGGCCGGGCACCCAAAGCAACGAGATGTTGCAGGAAGCCGAGAACTCCAATCCCGTCGCAATTGAACATCAGTATGGAATCGGGCCGGAAGGCGATAAGTTCCGATCCCAGCCGGCGAAGATTGGCCGGCGATAACAGGTCTCCGTGCCGGATTTCATCCGCGACGCTCACGTGGCGGCGGCTGGGTTTGAAGGATTCAAGAGTACGGATGACCGGAAAGCCGGCGAAGCTGGCACCGTCATCTGAGAAATAATCGCTGGTGAGAACGTGAATCTCATGTCCCGCCCGGTGGAGGCCTTCCGTGACATCCAGCGCTCCAAGTTCGTAGCCGCCGACGAATCCAGGGGGAAAAAGATTGCTGATGACAAGAACGCGCATCTAATGGGGTCCAAGCAAAATGTCGATGAGGCGCCGTCCGACGTCCGAGGCTCCGTGACGCGCCGCCACGGCCGCGTGCATGGCCTGCTCTGACGGATATGCAGTTGTTCCGGCCGCATGCGACCGCAACATCGCGGCCAGTGTGTCATCGTACTGAAAGCACTCGCAACCCGGCAGATGCGCCAGTTCAGGCAGCGCCCCGGCGTCGCTGACCAGTACCGGCAGGCCGCAACTCAGCGCCTCCAGCGGCGCCAGGCCGAGCAACTCAGGCTTATAATGGAAGCTCCCGCGGGCGTCGAAGTGGGTTGATGCATGAACGAACAGACCCGCGGTCTGAAGTAGCGTGCGCAGTGCCGCGTCGTCGAGGCCGGAGGTGATTGTCACGTTCTTGCCACGCGCCAGATTGTTCAGATACGTAACATACTCCACTTGGTCCGGCTGACCGGCGATCACCAGAGACAGGTCTGGTGGGAGTGCCTTGATGATCCGGTCGAATCCTTTGTGAGGCAGGAGTCGTCCCACCGCCACGATCACCCGCCGATCGCGTCGCGGCGTGGCCGGAGGATGATACTTTTCCGTATCTATCGGCCCAGGAAACTGATGCACCGGTACGTTGAACTCGGTGAAGCAACTCCGGGCGAAATGAGATTGCGCGTGAAATCCATCGTAAACACGCGCGAGGTCCGGGTTGGCGATCAGTCTCGGATCCTCGCCCGCGCCGGCGTCCTTGCCGATCACGCGGCGGCCGAGCAAGCGCGCGTGCGCGGCGACAAACATGCCGACCGTGTGCAGACACTGGGTGACATAAACGGCATCGGCCCGCCGAAGTTCCGCGATAAGATCGTTCGCGTCGATCGTCGTGGCTTCCCACGGCGAACCCGCGATGACGCGATAGCGAACGTCGTTGTCTGACATCGCGTCGGACGGATCGACACCGAACGAAAGCACGGACGTGGTCAGTTCCATTCCGTCCGCGGCCGCCGCCCGGCGCAACGCCAGATCGGTGTATATCACGCTTTTTTCGCTGCCACCGATCAGCGAGCCACGCGCGTAAATCGCCGGCGTTACCTGCAGGATGTGCATCACCGCATCTTACTTCACCGCCGTCGCGATCGCGGGCGCCAGCGCCTGGGCCACGCACGAAAATAAATGCCGCACCACCAACTCCCGCTCCGCCTGCTCACGAGCGCCCAGGTTGAGTGTGCCGTCTTCGCTCCAGATCCGCATCATGGCGTGGCGGCGTAACAGCGGCACGTGGTTCGCCGCGGCGGTCGCCAGCAATTTTTGCCGGTAGTCCTCGATCATCGCCATTCGTGCGGGAGATGGAACGAACGTCGTGTCGAGCAGAATCAGGTCCGCGTTGGCGCCTCGCACCGCGTCGATGCCGCCTTGCACGGCCTTGTCGAAGGCGTCGAGACCAACACCCGCCGCGACATCGCGTCCGCCGGGTCCCCAGATCACCAACCGCGCACCGGTCTGCGCGATCAGATCCGCCAGCACCGCCGGCACGTCGGAGGAGGATTTGCCCGGCGGTGGCCGGTTCGCCACCGTGACCTGGATTTGCGGCAGAGCGGCGCGTAACGCGGCGTTGAGGCGGGCCGGCCAGGTCGCGCCGCTGCTCTCGGCCTCGGCCCCGGCGGGTTGCACACCACCAAAGGTGAGAACGATCAGTTGCTGGTCCGCCGCGACCTCGCGTTGCGCGGCGGGGAGCGAGATGCCGTGCAATGCGATGTCGTCCGGGATCGGACACGGCGCCTCCGCCCATGCGCGATGACCCATCTGGGCCACGCCGATCAGGCAGCAAAGCAGGATGCCGGGCAGGTGAAATTTGTGCACCGGCCGCACGGCCGGGCGTGCTCGCGCCGGTCGCCGCGACCACGAGTCCGGGAACGTCGCGCTGTTCATGTCGCGCCTGATGTCCACCACTGTTCCTTTGAGCCGTCCCCGCCTTCGAACCACTCAACCAACGGTGATAACGGATATCTGATGTCCGATCGGTCCGCCACCCGTCAGAGTGCGCCGGCGATGGCTGAAAAACCGTTCCTCCTCGGCGAGGGTGTCGATGCCGGTCAGCGCGACCTCGGCCACGCCGGCGGCGCGCAGGCGGGCGGCGCAGTAGCCTGGAAGGTCGAACTGCCAGCGAGATTCTCTTTTGCCGCCGGCGAAAAATCTCGCGTCGTCCGGCGTGCGCGCCAGCACGGCGTCGCGCAGGTCGGCGGCGACTTCGTACGAGTCCTGGCCGATGCAGGGTCCCACCGCGGCGACGATGCGGTCGGCACGGGCGCCGAGTTCGATCATCGCGTCGATGGTTGCCTCAAGAATGCCGGCGACGGCGCCGCGCCAGCCCGCGTGTGCCGTCCCGGCGATGCCGGACACGGGATCAGCGAACAGCACCGGCGCGCAGTCGGCGGTGATGATGCCCAGTGCCACTCCCGGGCGGTTGGTCACCATCGCGTCGGCGCGCGGTCCGGCGCCGGGTTGCCACGGGGTTTCGACACGGACGACCTCGATCCCGTGCACCTGGGTGCAGCCCAGAAGGCAGGGGCGCGGAATGTCGAGGGAGTCGGCGACGCGGCCGCGATTTTCCAGCACCGCACCGCGGTCGTCCGCGCTGGACAGGCTGCAGTTCAGGCTGGCGAAGGGGCCCGAGGAAACGCCGCCGCGGCGGGTGAAGAACCCGTGCGGAAACGGCAAAACGTCAACTCGGACGGATTCGGCCATAGGATCCTCGCGGCGATCCCGCCTCTTCGCGCCGCCGTTCCGGGGCGTCAACCGGTGGATTGTGTGAAATCGCGAGGCCGCGACGCGCCGGAGGGATCGCGAACCAGCCCATCCGGTTCCAGATAATCCGGTCCGACCGGCACTTTGCCGTGCCCGCCGGGAATGTCGAGCACGTAGGTCGGCCAGGCCAGTCCGGTGACGCGGCCTCGCAGTGCGGCCAACAGGCGCTGGCCTTCTTCGATCGGCACGTGGAAACGCGCGGTTCCTGGGGCGGCATCGAGTTGATGCAGGTAGTAAGGCTTCACGCTGGCGGCGATCATGGCGCGGAACAGTGCTTCCAGCGTCTCGACGCTATCGTTTACACCACGCAGCAGAACCGACTGGCCCAGAAGTGGGATGCCGGCGCGCCGCAGCCGGGTCAGGGCGGTGTTCGTGGCGGTGGTGAACTCTCGCGCGTGGTTGGCGTGCAGCACCAGCCAGAGGGAACGGTCAGTGGTCAGCGCTTTGGTCAGCGCCGCGTCGATTCTGGCCGGATCAGCAGTCGGTACGCGTGTGTGAACGCGCAGTGTCTCGATATGCGGAATCGCGGACAGCCGCCCAATGATCGCGGCGAGACGGCGTGGAGACAGCATCAGTGGATCGCCGCCGGTCAAGATGACCTCGCGGACCGCGGGATGGGCGGTGAACCAGGCGTATGCGGCGTCGAGGTCGGCTTCGGTGAGCAATCCACCGTCTGGTCCCACGTGCTCCCGCCGGAAGCAAAAGCGGCAATACACTGGGCAAATCAGCAACGGCTTCAGCAACGCGCGGTCTGGATATCGGTGTACGACGCCCTTCACTGGCGAGAATTTGTCGTCACCGATCGGATCGGGATGTTCGTGCGGCGCGGTGGTCAGTTCCTCGGGGGAGGGGACGAACTGGCGGGCGATCGGGTCGTCCGGTGCTTCGATCAGCGCGCGCATGGCGGGCGTGATGGCGATGGCGTAGCGCTCGGCGACGGAATCGATTGCCGCGCGGCCGGCGGTGTCGAGCAGGCCGGCGCCGATCAGGCCGGGGGCGTCGCGGATGGTTGCTGAAGGGTCGGTCACCGTCGCCAGATGGCGGGTCCGCGCCCTGGTGGCAAGTTGTTGGTGGGAAATCCGGTTGGCGTGGCGGCGGCGGTTGCGTTACGCGGTGTCATGGCTACTCCGGTCTGGCACCAGCGCTCGCTTGAAGCTCGTCTGCCGTTTCTGCGGCGGCGGGCCGAACTGACGTCCGCCACGCGCGCATTCTTCGTTGGGCGGGGTTACCAGGAGGTCGAAACGCCCTATGCCGTTCCGGTGCCAGGCGAGGAAGTGCACCTCCGCGCCTTCGCCACGCGGCGCGAGCGCCCCGATGGGTCCAGCGAGCCGCTTTGGCTGCACACCAGTCCGGAATTCGCCATGAAGCGGCTGCTGGTTGGCGGCGTGGGACCGATCTTCCAGTTCGCGCGCGTCTGGCGCAACGGCGAGGCGAGCGCTCTGCACGCGCCCGAGTTCACCATGCTGGAATGGTACCGGCCGGGCGCGGACATGGACTCTCTGATCGAGGAAACCGCCGCGTTGCTGCGGGAGGTTTTGCCGGAAGACGTCACCGTGCGCGGCGTGACGACGTCTCTGGCGCGGATCGAACGCCTGACGATCGCGGAGGCGTTCGATCGTTACGCGGGCGCCGATGTGCTGGCGACCGAGGGTGACGCCGCCGCGTTGGCCGCTGAGGCCGGAGTCTTGTTGAGGCCTGGCGAAACCTGGGAGGATTTGTTTTTTCGTTTGTTGCTGGAACGGATAGAACCTCGATTGGGCCGTGCGAATCCGACGTTCCTGACCCATTGGCCGGCCGCGCAAGCGGCACTGGCCCGGCGCGATCCGGCGGACCCGAGAGTGGCGGAGCGATTCGAGTTGTTTGTTTGTGGCATCGAACTCGCCAACGCCTTCGTTGAACTGACCGATCCGGTTGAACAACGAGAACGTTTCGTCGCCGATCGCGCGCTACGGCATGCATTGTATGGTCCTGACTGGGACATGGACGAAGACTTCCTCATGGCTCTGACGGAGGGGATGCCTCCATCCGCCGGCATTGCCCTGGGCTTCGACCGGCTGGCGATGATCGCTTCGGGAGCGGACCGGATTGGTCAGGTGCTGTGGTTGCCGCCGGCCGACCTTGTTTGAGTGGGACTGGAGACGATCAACCGTCGATCGGCCGCCAGTCGTGGCTCAAAGTCCGGTCCGCACGGTTGAAGGCGAGAAAATAGCCGCCTGAACCGGGTGGTTGGTCCGCCGCCCTGCTGATTGGCCGGCCCTGAAGGTGGCACAGCAGCAAAGCACCCACGCCGCCATGCGACACCACCGCGACATCGCCTCGCGGCGCGGTTCGCAGCACGTCGTGCATCGCCGCGACAATCCGCGCCTGAGCGTCCACCGCGCGTTCCCATCCGTGTGCGCTTTCCTCCGGATGAGCGAAGAACGCATCCGCCATGGCCTCGAATTCCGGCTGGGGCAGATAGCCGGTGGACGAACGGTCGTTCTCGCCGAGGCCTCGATGGGTCGCCGGCCGCAGACCAAGATGCGCGGCGAGGATGGCGGCGCCATCGATCGCTTTGCGTTCTCCGCTGCTCACGACATGCGTGATGGCGGGGACCCAGCTTTGGGTCAGCATGGCGCGCATGCGAGCGATCCCGCGGGCGTTGAGTCGCCATTCCGGCACCGGGACCGTTGGGTCGATCAGGACGTCCGGGTGGGTGATGAAATAGACTGTGTCCATCGTCCCGGCCGGACGCGCGGTCTATTCCGGTGCCTCGCCCGGGATCGGGGTGCGGCCGAGGTCTTTGATCAACGCGGTGACCTCGGCGATCACGGCTTCGGCTTCCGCCGCGCTGGTGCCTTTGGCGACCAGGGTCACGCCGTTGCCGGTGGGGCGGTAGTACGGGTAACTGCCCAGGTCGATGTTTGGATATCGGGTCTGGATGGCGGTGAGGCCTTCGGCGATCACGCCCTCGGGCAGGCCTTGCGCGTGCACGGCGCGCTGTTCGATCTTCTGGCCGCCTTCGAGTTTCGGTGCCAGCCACTCGAACATCGACTGCATGACGCGTGGCACGCCGGCCATGACGTAGACGTTTTCCATCTGGAAACCGGGAGCGACCGACATCGCGTTGTCGATCAGCGAGGCGCCGCGCGGCATGGTGGCCATGCGTTGGCGGGCGGCATTGAACTCTCCGGGTTTGTAGGCTTTTTCCATCCGAGCCCAGGCGACCGGGTGAGGCTCCCAGGGGACGCTGAAGGCGGCGGCGACGCATTCGCTGGTGATGTCGTCGTGCGTCGGGCCGATGCCGCCGGTGGTGAAGACGTAGGTGAACTTTTGCCGGGTTTCGTTCACGGTGGCGACGATCGTTTCGGGAACGTCGGGAATGATCCGGACTTCCCGGACCGGGATGCCCAGATCGCCCAGTTTGGTGGCGAGGAAACGAATGTTGGCGTCCTGGGTGCGGCCGGACAGCACCTCATTGCCGATGACCAGAACGCAGGCGGTGGGATTGTTCGCGGCCATGGAACCGGTCCTTTACAGGAAATCGCGTAACAGCGGGATCAGCGGTTTATCCGCCGGAGGCATTTCGTACTCGGTCAGCCGCCGCGCGTGAACCCAGGCCAGGGTCTGTTGCTCCCGCGGCTTCGGGATGCCCTTCCAGCGGCGGCAGAGAAACAGCGGCATCAGCAGATGAAACCCCTCGTAGTCGTGTGAGGCGAAGGCGAAGGGGGCGAGGCAGGCGGCGGTGACGTCAATGCCCAGTTCCTCCTTTAGTTCGCGGATCAGGGCTTGTTCGGGGGTCTCGCCCGGATTGAGTTTGCCGCCAGGGAACTCCCACAGGCCAGCCATTTTTTTGCCCTCCGGGCGGCGGGCGAGCAAGACTCGGCCGTCGACGTCCACCAGGGCGCAGGCGGCGACCAGGAGAAGCGGTTTGGCTGTGCCGGGTTCGCTGGCGGTCTCGGGGGCGGGCTTGCCGAAGATGTCGTCTCGGTTGGCTTCGAACAGCATGGTCGGGACGTCGGCGGCGCGCGAGGCGAAGTGTTGCTGGCCGGTGCCGGTCTGGCGGAAGCCGATGCGGCGCAGCACGGCGGCGGAGGCGGGGTTGTCGGTGGCGACGGCGGCCGAGATGCGGTCGATTTCCAGGTTGGCGAAGGCGTAGCTGGTAAGGCGCGCGGCGGCCTCGGCGGCGACACCGTGGCCCCAGTATTTCTGGCCGACCCAATAGCCCAGGCGGCCGGTGCGGGTCCGTGCGTCGATGGTGATGCCGACGGCGCCGATCAGCATTTCCTGGGCGTTCTCCTGGCCGGTGACGGCGAGGTGGCAGGCGGTTTGCGCCGCGAGGTCGGCGATGGCGGAGGCGATCCATTTGTCGGCGAGATCTCGGTGGTACGGGAAGGCGACCAACTCGAGCATCTTGGCGACGTCGAAGGTGTTGATCAGGCGATGGAGGGCGGGGGCGTCCTCGGGTTTGAACGGACGCAGGGTGAGGCGTTCGGTTTTCAGGGGGGTGAATTCGGCGGGTTGTGGATGTGGTTCGGCCGGGCGCGTGGTGGGGGCGCGGTAACGCTTTGCGCGGGCGGGCGGGCGCGGGGCGGCGGTCATGGGGAGAATCGGTGGTCCGGGTGGCGGGGAGCGCACGGTGGGCTGGCGGGGCGGGAGAGGCAAGGGTGGTGTTGAGGTCGATTTGGGCGTTTCCCGGCATTTCGCGGGAATTCAAATCGGTCGTGACGTCGGGTTGTTCCTTGGGGACCCATGCCGCACCATTTGTGATTTCTGGACCAGGAGAAGTCTGATGGACAACCCGCGCGACCGCCAAATTGACGTTGTCGCACCCGCCCTGCCGGGCGAGACCGCGCTTCTCGCGGTCATGGAGCAGAGTGACCGGGACGTGGCGGCCGGCCGGACGGTTCCTCTCGCGGATGTGCTGGCGGAACTGGATGGCGTCGCGGCGCGGATCGAGGCTCGTCTTCGCGCGCGCCGGGCGTGATCCGCCTCTCACAGACGGCCTGGGCGCAGGTTGCCGGCCTCGCGAAGTATTATGCGGAACGCGATCGGCCGGACTCGATCAGGGAGTTGCGGCCGATCATCGGGAACGCCGGTGAGCGCATCGAGGCGGGACGGGGGCTGTTCTTCGCGGCTCCTCGGCCCTACCCGAACCTTACGCGGCCGGGATGGTTGTGGCTGAAGGTGGGGTCGTATTGGATCGCGTATGCGTCGGATCCTGGTGGCGCGGTGATACAGGCGATTTTTTGATCGGTTGGGAGACGGCCGGCATCGGCGGCCGGTCACGATTACGTCGTGGAATGGGCCAGCGAAACCGGCTAACCTCATTGAAGGGGCGAATTTGACATGGCTTTGCAATTAGGTGCGACCCGCGAGGCATTCCTGGCCGCCGGCACCCCAGCCGACAAAGCTGCCCTGGCCGCTGAAGAACTCGCCGCGTTCGAGACCCGCCAATCCGGGGTCGAAGCCAAACTAACACTTCTCACGTGGGTGATCGGTGCCGTGTTGACCCTGGTAATGGTCCTGCTCGGAGGCCAGTTCCTGCTATGGGGGAAAGCCGGGGAGGTCGCCGCGCAACTGGCGCAGATTTCCGCCCGTCTCCACTAACCCAGCCGCTGTCCACCGCAGAACCTGTTATCTTATTATCCGAGGAGGATCGCATGGACGACATGGTTGACGTGACCATCCCGGTTGATCCCGACGTCGCCCGGGCGCTCGAAGACCCGGCGCGGCGCGAGGCCGCAGGGCGAGTCCTAAGTGGCCTGCTGAAAGGCGGGCAAATCCGCGATGTCCTCGCGGAGGCCATCGCTGATGTTAAGCGAGAGGCGCGCGCGAATGGCCTGACGGACGAGGATGTTGACGCCGAGCTCGCGGCCTGGCGGGCAGAGCGGCAGAGTTGATCGTCGTCTTCGACGCATCGTCGTTCGTCTCGGCCACACTCAAAGCAAACAGCATTCCGGAGCGAGCACTGCTTCGCGCTGTGTCAGAACCCAACCGCCTTATCCTGTCGCGGGAAGTCGAGGACGAGTACCGGGAGGTGATCTTCCGTCCGAAGTTCGATCGCTTCGCCTCCGTTGCCCGCCGCCAACGTTTTCTGGATATCGTGATTGTCGCTGGTGAGAGGATCCAGCCGTCTGAAGTCGTTCGGGAATGCAGCGACCCGAAAGACGACAAGTACCTCGCGCTGGCCGCGGCCGGCAACGCGGATGTCATCGTGAGCAGCGACGTGCGCCATTTACTTTCGATGCATCCCTGGCGCGGGATTTCGATCTTGTCGCCGGCGGACTATCTCGCGTTTTCATGACGAATGAAATCAGCATCGAGAGGCCGTATCTTTGGGTGAGAATGGAGCTCTCAATCATCCCGGAACAGGCAATTAATAAGACGATGGAAATCGCGTCAAGCACTTCCGGCGCGAGTTCGACCCGGGCCATACGGCCGGTCAGCGCCTCAGTTTGCGAGCCACCCGTCATGTGGCACTATTGTGCTATTCCGACAACTGTGTCCACGACTTTCATGGCGGGACAAAATATTGGTTACGTATCTGACACAATATATTGAAGCTGGGTGAAGGCAAACCGGACCGCCCCAACTTATGCGTCAATTATCCTGACTAAATGGCATCTCGTCAGTTCCTCTCAATTCTCCGGAACCACTAGCGTGTGAATTTGCGTTCATAAACCAATTCAGTCGTGGCTTCGCCTTTAACGGTATCGAACTGATTGCCCAACCCAAAATAATAATAACAACTTTGAACACCGCCGTTCTGTAGGTAATTACAAAACTGGCCGATATCGCTGATCCACCATCTACCAGATATTTTTCCAACAAATACACCGTTTCGCCAACCGTCGCCCGTTACTGAGCCATCCGGCATATATTTGTTTTGGAAAGTGATTTCCGGCTTTCCGACCTGCGTACCTGAAATCGTCGCGCCGCTGGCCAGTTTTCGAATTTCTTCCTTCGTTAGTTTTTTCGCGCCTTTGGCAAGTATGTCGCCAAGCGTCAATTGCTGCTGCGCGAACGCTGGCAGGGTGTGTGCCGAGATGAACAACCCCAAGGCGACAATCATCGAAACAGCGGGTTTCATTCGACCTCTCCCCAAGAATTCGCGACGACGTTACGCTTCATCTACGTTGGACACAACCGCCTCTCTACTCGTCGACGCGGTCCACTCATTTCGCAGCAACATGCGACGGCGCGAAGCTGATTTGAAGCCTCGTGCCAGCCGCCTTCGCCAGCCGCGCGAGCGTTCGGGTCGAAGGCATCACCTTCCCAGCGGGCAACGACTTCCTGCTTGGTAACCATGCGCACGGTAAGCTCCTCCTGGGTCAGACCGGCATCGGCGCGGGCGCGGATCAACGCCGCGGCGAGTGCGAACTCACCCTCGAGAGCGTCGTATTCCACCCGGTAGGCCGGGTCTATCATCCACTCCTGATGCAGGTCGCGTATGTTAGTCACAACGGTGCCTCTCTGAGTCGGAACTGATCACGACCCCTCTGGCCGCTCCAGGCGGCCGAACGACCCTACTGAGACTCCTCAACCAGCGCCTCATTGATCGCCGCCAGAACCTGTTCCACGTCCTCACCGGACGCATCGACCTCTAGATCGCCATGGACGATTCTGTTTTCGAGATCAGATAATTCCCGCAGTTTTCGCTCGGTCGCGGCGCTGATATGTCCATCCATCGTCAATGTCTGGACAACCTGAGCGGCGGGTCTGATACGATGGGACCCGGACTCCTTGACGCGATTCAGGACGGCCTCGAGTACCGACCAGGACAAGACAAACGCGGCGCGATGATGACCGGCCGCCGCCAGCGCCTCGACCTCGGCGATCTGTTGCTTTAGCGTATCCAGGCGCGGGACCGGAATGACGATCGAGTCCTCCGGCTTTTCCACCGCGTAAATGATATTGAGTTTCCAGTCTTTATGTTCGGCGACCTTGCGATGAAGTTCCGCGAACGGTTGTTCCAGGAACGAACGCTGATGCCGCTTGATCGCGATGATCACGTTTTCGCCATCCTTGCGGGCGATCGCGTCCGGACGGTACGGGGCAACAAATTCCGGCAGAACCTCCGGACCGGGCTGATCGACGAACGAGAAGCCACGCGACTCATAGGCAGCCCGCAGCCTGCCCATGATGCCGGTCTCCAACTCCTCATTCGACGGGCTGCCCCACGAAGCCATTACAAGACCCTCCAACTCAAATCGTCGTCAACACGGATGTAGACGACCGGTGCCTCCGTCCGCAAGGCATTCGCGAGTGTTTCGGAGGTCTCGCCAAAGGACCATTGCATGTCGGGCTCAAACTTCTGAACCAGAAGCCGTTCAACCACCCGATCATCAGGGTAGGCAACAGCGATCATGGCGTCCAATATTGGCTTGATGATGTTATCCACATCGCCCTCCATCGCAGACAGGGAGAAATAGTAGATTGTCACCGCGATACGCCGGCCATCGAGAAGCGACCAATCGACAGTTTCTCGAACGCGTCCGCGCGCGGTGTCCCTGACCTTCGCTTTCCACAGTTCTCTCGTCAGAGAACTTGCCCCCGAAGATTTCGGGGCGCCCTCAACGAAGAATTCCAGCGGGAACATGGTCGCCTGATCGCTCAAAAGGCACCGCCAATCCCACGTTGCGACGTGGGTTATGTAGAGCGAACCGCTTTCCATCCGGTTAATGCCGGCGCTTCACCCCTTCTCCCCCAGAAACCCCAGCGCATCAGCCACCCCAAAATCCCCCGGCAGCGACCCCTTCGGAAACAGCCGCGTCACATGCCCCATCTTCCTGCCAACCCTGGCCTCCCACTTCCCGTACAAATGCGGAATGAACCCCGGCGTCGCCAAAACCCGAGGCCACAACGCCGCTTCCTCCGGACCCACCAAATTCTTCATCACCGCGTCCGCGTGCCGCGTCGCCGGCGGCAGAGGCAACCCCGCGATCGCGCGAATATGCAACTCGAACTGGCTCATCGGGCACGCATCGATCGTCCAATGTCCCGAGTTATGCGGCCTGGGCGCGATCTCATTCACCAGCACGCGTCCCTCGGCATCGACGAACATCTCCACCGCCAGCAGCCCGACCAGGTCCAATCCGACCGCGATCTCCCGGGCGATCCCCTGCGCGGCGTCGCTCACCGCCCCCGGCACCCGGGCCGGCGCCAACGTCACATCCAGGATGTGATCGCGATGCCGGTTCTCCACCGTATCGAACGAGGACAGTGCTCCGTCTTCCCCCCGCCCCACGATCACGCTGATTTCCATCGCGAAATCGATGAATCCCTCCAGGATCAGCGGTTTTGGCACCAGCCGCTCGAACGCCGGCGCCAGGTCGCCAGCATCCCGCAAAATCGCCTGACCTTTGCCGTCGTATCCCTCCCGCGTCGTCTTCAGCACGGCCGGCAACCCCAACGACGCCACCGCCGCCTCCAGCTCCGCCAAAGACCCGGCCGGCCGCCATGGCGCCGTCCGCACGCCGAGGCCGTTGACGAAGGACTTCTCCACGATCCGGTCCTGGCTGATCCGCAGGATCGACGGAGACGGCCGCACCGGCTTCAGCGACTCCAGCAGATCCAGCCCCTCGGCGCTGATGTTTTCGAACTCGAAGCTGATCACGTCGACCGCGGCCGCGAAGGCGCGCAACGACTCCGGATCGGTGTAATCGCTGATCGTCACGCCCGCCGAGACCTGGGCGGCCGGACTGTCCGTCTCCCGCGTCAGGATGTGGCAGCGATACCCCAGCCGGGCGGCGGCCAGAGCGGACATGCGGCCCAGTTGACCGCCGCCGACGAGGCCGATGGTGGCGTTGGGGGGAAGCGGGAACCGGGTCAACCGCCGCCAGACTCCCGGGGGGACTCTTCGGAAGCGGGCGCCTCGGCCACGGCTTCGGTCTGCCGCGCCCGCCATGTGTCCAGACGCAACGCCAGCGCCGGGTCGCCCAGTGCCAGGATCGCGGCGGCGAGCAAGGCGGCGTTGACCGCTCCGGCGCGGCCGATCGCCAGAGTGCCGACCGGAATGCCCGCCGGCATCTGAACGATCGACAACAGGCTGTCCATGCCTTTCAGCGCGTGCGACTCGACCGGCACGCCGAGCACGGGCAGCGACGTCCAGGCGGCCGCCATGCCGGGCAGGTGCGCCGCCCCGCCGGCACCGGCGATGATCACCCGTAGCCCGCGATCCCGGGCGGAGCCGGCATACTCCCGCAGCCGGTCCGGCGTGCGATGCGCCGAGACGATCCGGCACTCATGCGGCATATCCAATGCCGTCAGGGTCTGCGATGCGTGCGACAGCGTGGCCCAGTCGGACTGGCTGCCCATGATGATGCCGACGCGGGCAACGGTGATATCCGACGCGGGGACGACGTCAGGCGGGGGGACGGCCACTGGGCCTCAGGCGATGTTGTCGGGGATCAGGCGGCTTTCCAGCCAGCCGATCTCGTCGCGCAGCATCAGTTTGCGCTTCTTCAGCCGCTGCAGATGCAACTGATCGACCGCGCCCTGCTCCGCCAGGCGCGCGATCACGGTATCGAGGTCGCGATGCTCGCTCCGCAGCTCGTGCAGTTTGCGCAGCAGAGAGTCCCTGTCGACCAGCATGGTCACTGTTTACCACGAAAAAAACGCCGTGCCCCAGACTCTTTAAAGCCGAATTCACTGGCCTGGCAATTGGGTCTGGGGTTACCGTTCCCCGCCGTCATCGCTACGGCGAAAGTCGTGCGGATGGCGGCGAGGCAACCGATACAGATCGGAGAGAAATCGCCCATGAGCCTGTTTGCGAGACTGGACGCTCTGAAGGAGCGCCATGCATCCCTCGAATCTCGTATTTTTGACGAAGACCATCGACCCCAGCCCGATCCAGAAACGATCGCCAGGCTCAAGATTGAGAAACTACAAATAAAAGATGAGATGGAGCGAATACGCACGTCTCTGCACTAAGCCCCTTCACGATCAGGCCAATACAGTCATGACTCGGCCTGACCGGGCCATGGGCACGGCTTTCCGATTCCCGTTGGCTGGAATAATTGGACCAACCGCGCGGGCGATTGTGACTCGTCGTGGCCGCCCCATGCCCTCGGGCCTGGCTCGGGGTTGTGGCGGCCATCCACGACTTAAGCATGGCCGGTAAAGACGTGGATGGCGGGGGCGCACCCGGCCATGACGTGGAAAAGCACCAGTCGCCACAACTCGAAGTGGGATCATCGCCGCGGCCGGCACGAATCCGCTTCACGCGGCTTCGTCCTCTTCCGGCGGCGGCGGCAGTGGAACGACGTGGCCCTCGCGCTCCAGTCGTTCGTTGGCGGACTGCACGGCGGCGTTCAGGTCGGTCTGGCTGCACAGCCCCAGAATGACCGGGTCGCGCGGCTTGATGTTGGCACTGTTCCAGTGCGAGCGCTCGCGCACTTTCTGGATCGTCTCCTTGGTGGTGCCGAGCAGCTTGCCGATCTGCGCCTCGGTCAGTTGAGGAAAATTGCGCAGCAGAAAGGCGATGCCGTCCGGCCGGTCGTTGCGCTTCGCCACCGGGGTGTAGCGGGAGCCCTTGGCGCGCTTGGGCACCGGCAACGCCGTGGCGGCCAGCCTCAGGCGAGCGTTCGGGTCGGCCTCGCACTGACGGATGTTCTCGGCGGTGACCTGGCCGTTGGCGATGGGATCATAGCCGACGATGCCTTGCGCCACCTCGCCGTCCGCGATCGCCTGGATCTCCAGCGGATGCATGCCGCAAAACTCGGCGATCTGCGTGAAGGTCAGCGCGGTCTTCTCAATCAGCCACACGGCGGTGGCCTTCGGCATCAACGGCAATGGCATGGCGGTCACTTTCCTGGTCCCGGCGGGCGGAACTTTCCCGGAACCCGGCGGAGCGGGGGATATCGCAAGCGGTCCGGGGTGGGTCAAGGCCGAAACCCGGTATTATACTGATCCGGCTGAATAAAGGAGACGGACATGGCCGAAGAAGAGGACCTGCCCATCCGCAAGCGGACAAGGCTGGAGAAACTGGTGCTGGACACGCTCGGGATCGAGGAATTGCGCGACTACATTGGCGAACTGCGCGACGAGATCGCCCGGGTCGAGGCCGATATCGGCCGCAAGAACAGCCACAAGAGCGCGGCCGACGCGTTTTTCCGCAAGCCGGGGTGAGGCGAAAAGGGACCGGTCGCCCGGCCCCTTCGTCTCTTGCCGTCATTCCACGACCCGCAAACACGTCACGGCCCTCCCCCGACTTGATCGGGGGATCAACCGGGCCACCTATCGTAGCACTGGGCTGCGCGAGGTCCCCCGGACAAGCCGGGGGATGACGTTTCGCGACGTAGCGGATGGCGTGTCGCCGGTCGGACGACAGCGCCTTACGCCGCTTTCGCGCTCACCGACGGATCGTTGGCGATCACCGGGCGGGAGCCGGTGTTGACCTCGATCCGGCGCGGTTTCAGCGCCTCGGGCACGACCCGTTTCAGGCCGACATGCAGCAGGCCGTTGTTCAGGTCCGCGCCATCGACCACCATATGGTCGGCGAGCACGAACCGGCGCTCGAACGCGCGGCCGGCGATGCCGCGATACAGCACCTCGTGCTTCTGCCCGTCGTTGGCGGGACGGCCGGAGATGACCAGCGTGTTGTCCTTGACGGTCAGATCGAGTTCCTCGGGTTGGAAACCAGCCACCGCCATGGTCAGGCGATAGGTGTCGTCGGTCAGTTTCTCGATGTTGTAGGGCGGAAAGCCGGATGCCTCGGTGCTGGAAGCGGCGGTGTCCACGAGGCGGGCGAGTCGGTCGAAGCCGATCGCGGTACGTAACAAGGGTGCGAAGTCGAACGTTGTCATGACAAAACCTCCATAGGAGCATGGTGCCGTTACTGAGGACCGTCCGAATGGACCGGCCCCGCGAAGTGACGTTTGGAACCCCAGGCATGGGCACTCCGAACGGGTTAAACTTAGGTGATACGCGGCGGGCTTCAAGAGGTCGCGCGATAAAGTCCGCGTGCGTGTGCCTTTACTTTTATCAGTGCCACCAAGACATCGAGCATCGGTGTCGGCACGCCTGCCATCCGCGCCATCTCCAGCGGCACGCCGTACAGCGCCTCGATCTCCATCGGCCTGCCCGCCGTCAGGTCCTGCAAAATACTGGGCCGGTGGGCGAGCTTCTTGTTGGTCTCGGCGATCGCCGGAATGTCCATGTGCAGAGTGATTCCCATCGCCGCGGCGATGGCGATCGCCTCGCGCAGGACCTGGCCCGAGCAGGCGATCAGAGCGGCCTCGGTGTGGGTGTCCAGGACGGGCGTCTCGGTCAATACGCACAGCGGGCCGGCGCTGAGGTTGAACGCGAGCTTGCGCCAGATCAGGGCGCGGATGTCCTCGGTCAGCGTCACCGGCAGAGCTGCGGAATTGAACGCGGCGGCGATCGCCTGGAGGCGCGGCGTGATGGCGTTCGACGGCTCCCCGAACACGGTGCCGCCGCCCGCGCCGGTCAACAGCCGAACCACGCCGGGGGAGGGGACCGAGCAGGCCGGCCAGAACACCGCGCCGATCGCTCGTTCGGGCCCGATCGCGCGCCATAACGCGCCGGCGGGGTCGAGGAGGGGGAGTTGGCGGTTGTCGTTTGCTCCGCCGTGGGCGTGGAAATACCACCAGGGGATGCCGTTCATGATGAAGGCGACCGCAGTGTCGGGGCCCAGAAGTGGCGCGATCGTGGCGGCGACGTCGGGCAAAGCGGGGGCTTTCACCGTGACCAGCACGAGGTCCTGGGGGCCGAGATCGGCGGGTTTGTCGCTGGCGGCGATGCGGACGGTCAGGGCTTCGGTGGGGGACTCGACGGTCAGGCCGTCGGCTCGGATCGCCGCGAGATGGGCGCCGCGCGCGACGGCCGAGACTTCCGCGCCACCGCGGGAGAGATAGCCGGCGAGGTAACCGCCGACCGATCCGGCGCCGAAGATACAGATTCGCACGATAAAGCTCCTTCGGCCGCAGACGACATGCAATACAAGACTTGTGCAGCGGCTCCATTCGCGATGGAAGTCCCGCCAGGCGGTCACGGCCATGCTATACAGAGTTACCAATCGAAGGCGCCGATATGAGCCACCAGGCCGTGAATCGAATGTCGTCAAAGGAATTCCTGGACTGGGGCTTGCACCAGGAACTGTCGTACGAACTTGTCGATGGCAACCCGGTGCCTCGCGCGAGTGTGACGCAGTTGCATGATCGGATCGTCGCGAACGTTCATGGACTGCTCTACAATTTGTTGCGCGGCCAAAAGTGCAGTGCCTTCACCGCGGCAATCGCGGTCCAAATCCCCGCCGGCAATATCCGGCGGCCGGACGCGGGGATTGATTGCGGAACCTTTGACCCTGATGAGGCGGCCGCCGTCGCGCCTTTCCTAGTCTTCGAAGTGCTCTCTCGATCGACACGCGACTTCGACATGTCCGGCAAGCTGGAGGAGTACAAGACCGTCCCGACACTTGCCCATATTGTGATAGTCGATCCCGACACACCACAGGTGTTCCACTGGACTCGATCGCAGAATGAACCTTGGCGGGATGAGTTGCTCGCGGGGTTGGATGCCTTCATTCGCCTCCCCGAATTCGATGGCATCGTTGATCTGGCGGACCTTTACGAAGGAGTGACATTCAGGATGTCGCGTGAGGGCGGGTCTTCGACCTGATTCGGCCCTGACAGAAATCAGGGGTCCGGATCGTCCGTGATAGCGCTGAGACGCTCCACCGCTTCCGGCGCGCTCGCTGAGGCGAGCAGGGCGGCCCAATCGCTGGGTGGGTTGTCTCGGGCCAGCATGCCGGAAAAAACAACGTAGGGATCAGTCGATGCGCCGGCCTTTGTGAGCGTGTCACGGTTGTTGAACCAGGTGTAGACGATGATCCGGGAGGCGGAATCCGCGCGAAAGAACAGGCGGAAACGGTTGGCCCCAAACTTCACGCGAAACCAGTGCCGATGCTCTGCTCCTAGCGTATTGCCCTGGCGATATTCGGCGGCGAGTGGGTCGCGCGGTATTCGATCCAGCATGAGTTCCAGGACCGCGGCCAGCAGTTTGGCGTGGCGTTGCCGCGCGAACCGTCGGGATCGGCTCGCCGCGCGCGGACGGCGGCGGCCATCAACTTCACAAATTGGTCGAGAAACAGAGGATGTGCGATCAGCGTCCAGCCATGGCGCTGTAGCATGGGGCTACAGCACGACGTCGCCCTCGATTGGCGCGTCGAGATCGACGGTGACACCCTCGGTCAGTCGCTGTGCGCGGGCTATGAGTGCCTCTGTCAGCGGTACAAGCGCTTCAGGCCGGCTCGCGATGTCGCGGGCCAGCAGGCCGAGAAAGGGTGCCAGCGCGGGGTCTGCCGCCTCGTCGTCGGCGGGATGGACGGTAACGGTGCCATTTTCGATCCGGAACGCGATGCGCGCGCCATAGCCTATGCCCAGAGCCTGACGCACGGTCTTGGGGATCGTGGTCTGACTTTTGGCGGTAATGGTGCAGATTTCCTCGACGACCATGGGAGCCTCTTGATCGAGGTAATGTAAGGCGGTTGCATTACTATTTCCAGGTGTTTCTGTGATGGATCGCCGCGTGCTGGACCCGCTGGTCCGCGCTTGGCCTCTCCGGCCGCTCCACGATAGCGAGGCCGTTTAGCCGTCGAATTACTTGATCACCCTATCCTCCTTCCTCCGATGTTCAAAATTCGCTACAAACAGGTGCGGAAGCAGCGGTCGGCAGAAAAATATGAGCTATGACCTCCTTGAGGTGCCAGAAGGATACAAGACGAGTACCGTCTTGCTCGTCGCGCCGTACTTTGACCCGAAGTTCATCAAGACACTTGTCAAAAAACTATCGCCGGAAAAAATCCGACTCGTAATTGACGATGGCGTTCGATCGGCGGACATCAAGCTGCTCATTAAGGCCGCTTACGGCACCGCTGACATCAAGGTCGCCCTAGGTGCAGCCGCTGGCCTGGTCCATATCAAAGGCTACTATGCAGAATTCGTGAAGACGGGTGGACGAAGCCGTCGCAAGCGCCGCTTTTTTATGGGTCCGCCAACGCTACCGACGCTGCATTCCATGGTCGCCGGAATGCCGAACTGATCGCGAGCGTTGACTTGTCCGCCGGCGAGGATGGCAAACTCCTTGAATACCTGGCTCAGCTTATCATGGCGGTCGAAAGCGGTTCGGGTCGCATAACGGGTTCGCAATTCGGCCCACTACGCAACTCCCCAATCCTTCATCTTCCGTCGTTCAGAATTACTCCGCCCGGACCGGCTCCCGGCTTCGATGCATGGTTGCAACGGGGACTGCTGGCGGCGAAATACCGTGAGGCGCAGCAATTCCTGACGGTTAGTGTAAAGTTACAGCAACGGCTACCGCGAGACATAGTCTCAACTGTGTTCGCCAACCGGGGCCTGGAGGAGCCCGGTGCGCGGAATGTCGTTCGGTTTCGGTACATGCGACATGTCGAAGGCGTGGATGCAGACGACCATGCCGAGGACGATGATACGGAGCACGAGGGCGCTGCAGCTCCCCAATGGAAAGCTCGCTATTGCACATGGACTCATTTCGGCGATTGGCTCTCTGATGACTGCTACCGAGCACACGGTGCTGACATGGTGTTGAAGAACGGCGATAGCCGTCGTGCGAAGATTGAAGAACTGTTGAAGTACGGAACGAAGAAAGACTGGCTGCAGGAACGCAAGGCCGTCTTCCTGGATGCATTGAGTGACGTATGGATCGAGTTGGAAAAGGAAGGGAGGCCCAGTGACTATCTCACGGGTGACTCTCATGGGATTAATCGATTGCACTACGATAAACACTTTGAGCGGAAGCTGTTAACAGACTACCAATTGGCGCAAGACAGGGATTTCTGTGCCCGGTACGTCAACGGCTATGAATTTCCAGGCATGCCTAAGTTTCGCCAGGACAGGGCGTCGTGGGACGGGTTTGTTCGATCATGGTGCGAGTCGGTTGCGCTAGAGGCCGGAAAAAAGGCGCCACGTTCGTTCCTGGCCAAGCGTGTAGTTGCAGCCGTCGAAAAAGCGGATATCGACCGAGTACTTGATCCTGAGGAAATTGGCGATTGGCTCAGAAAATCATGGGGAACGGACGTCTTGATGGAGGGCAACAAGACCACAGTTGGACAATACGTCATGGCCTATCACGTCGACGCGTAGGCTGGTCGAAAACGCAAAACATTCTCACCCTCGGTAGTTCCGCCAGCTTGACCGGCTTGAATACTCAGTCCGTAATCCTTGCCAGGTGTCACGCCCCTTCGTGCGCGGTACGAACCCGGAGTCCCACCGATGGCAACCCTTCAACCCCAGGTGCGCAAGGCCCGCGCGAGCTACGACCGCGAAGCCGACACGATCGGTGTCTATTTCGCGCCGGACGGCGCGGCGTATGAAAGCAGCGAAGAGGTCGCGCCGGGTGTCGTTCTGGATTTTGACAAGCAAGGACGCGTGATCGGCGTTGAGTTGTCGCGAGTGCGCGAATTGCCGCGGGGATCCCCGCCGGCGGACGCATCGACACGAAGGCCCGCCGCGCTGACCACGAATGGCTAGACGCATGCAAGACCCGGATGACGCGGCGGAACTGTTGCCCGCATTCTTCGAGGACGCCGAAATCCGCGATGGCGAGACGATCGTCCGTCCCGGTCGCGGGCGGCCGAAACTCGACGCCCCGAAGGAGCAGATCAACATTCGGCTGGATGCCGACGTGTTGGCGGCGCTGCGCCGGAACGGCCCAGGTTGGCAAACCAGGATCAACGAAATGCTGCGGGTATCCCTCGGCCTGGCGAAGCGCGACTGAGGCGACCCAGGTCGGCGCCGGATGACAATGGCGAGCGGCATGATTGAATGATAAGATTGCCCGGTCAGCAGGCACGGGTCACCGCTTATGAACGCACTCCTTGACCGTATCTCCATCAATCCCGAGGTCTGTGGAGGGAAGCCCTGCATCAAAGGCACCCGGCTTTGGGTTTCTCTTATCCTGGACTTTCTGGCCGACGGCACGACGGAGGCCGAATTATTTGCAGACTATCCCCAGTTGACGCACGAGGACGTCATGGCGGCGATCGCCTACGGCGCTGAGATGTCGCGGGAGCGTGTATTGCCGGTCCCGCTCGAACGTGTGTCGTGAATGAAGATCAAACTGGACGAGAACATTGGCCGTCGCGGCGTCGAATTATTGAGGTCGGCTGGTCACGACGTCATGACCGTACAGGAACAAAACCTTCAAGGCTCCCGCGATGAAACCTTGTTCGATGCATGCGCCGGCGAAGATCGGGTCCTCATCACGCTGGATCACGACTTCGGTCAGGTCCTGAGATTTCCGCCCGAGCGCGGTGCGGGGCTGGTCATCCTGGAACCAGGAGCACGGGTGACACCAGGGTCGTTGCTGGATCGGCTGCGGGACTTCCTGGCCTTGGCCGACGTGCGCTCGCCGCGAGCGGCCCTGTGGATCGTGGAGCCCGGACGCGTTCGGATTCATTTGGATGTCGAGAACTGACGTCTCGCTTGACCCTCCCCCCGACTCAGCCCCCTAATCCCACCCCACGTCGCCGCCCAACCCCGGAGCCCCATCGATGCCCACCGTCCATCCCCAGGTGCAAAAGGCCCGCGACCTCGCGCCGATGCTCGCGGCCGCCGGGGCGGAGAACAACGAAATCCGCGAACTCACCCAGCCCGTGGTCAAAGCCCTCATCGATGGCGGCTTCTTTCACATGTTGAAGGCTCGTTCCGTGGGCGGGATGGAACTGAAGCCCTCGATCTTCGCCCAGGTGACCGAGGCGATCGCGGCGGCGGATGGCTCGACGGCGTGGGTGGTGTGTCAGAGCAACGGCTGCTCCACCTCGTCAGCCTATCTGGAGCCGCACGTCGCGAAGGAAATCTTCGGCCCCGCCAACGGCATCCTTGCCTGGGGACCGCCCGGCCCGTACGAGGCGATCCCAACCGACGGCGGCTACAAAATCTCCGGCACCTGGCGGTTCGCCAGCGGCAGTCAGAACGCGACCTGGCTGGGCGCGCACATCAAGATCAAAGGCACCGGCGAAACCCGCAGCTTCCTGTTCCCCAAAACCAGCGCCAAAATGAAAGACATCTGGCACACGCTCGGCCTCCGCGGAACCGCCAGCAACGAATACGCCGTCACCGATCTGTTCATTCCGGAAGAACGCTCGATGCATCGCGACGATCCGCGCTTCCGCCAGTCGGACGGGTTCGTCTATCGCTTCACCAGCAACCAACTCTATTCCATCGGCTTCGGCGGCGTAGGCCTCGGCATCGCCCGCGGCATGATCGACGCGTTCCTGGAACTGCCCGCGACCAAGCAGTCGCGCGGCGCCAGCAAACCGATGCGGGAGAACAACGTCGTCCAGTCACAGTTCGCCCAGTGCGACGCGCGCTGGCGCTCGGCGCGGATGCTGCTGCACAGCGCCGCCGACGAGGCCTGGGACACCATCGAGCAAACCGGCGAAATGACCCGCGAACAGCGCGCCCGCATCCGGCTGGCCTCGACCTTCGCCATCCAGACCTCGCGCGACGTGTGCAACATGATCTACCATATGGTCGGCTCGTACGCGGTGTTCGAGGACAACCCGTTCGAGCGCCGGTTGCGCGACATCCTGACAGTTGCGCAACAGGGCCAGGGACGGCAACTTCACTACGAGTCGGTTGGCCAGCTCATGTTGGGCTTGCCGGCTGAAAACTTCTTCTGACGGAGGACAAACCATGCCAGCGGAATCTCTGAACCACTACACCATCCAGGCGCGCGACGTGGAGAAGACGAAAGACTTCTACGAGCAGATCGTCGGCCTGAAGGTCGGCGACCGCCCGCCGCTGAATTTCCCCGGCTACTGGCTGTATTGCGGCGGCACGCCGACGGTGCATCTGCTCGGCTATCAGGCGCACGCCAAAGTGATCGCCGATGGCCCGTCCTATCCGGCGGAGACCGGCCGGCTGGACCACATCGCGTTCTCCTGCACCGGCCTGAAGGACATGAAGGCGACCCTCAAGGCGCACGACCTCAAGTTTGAGGAGCGGGTGCTGCCGCGGCTGAACATGACGCAGTTGTTCTACTACGACCCGGACGGGATCGCGGTGGAATGCAACTTCCCGGCGAACGAGACCGAGGCCCGCGCCGCCGCTGAATAATCGGGAGAACTGGAGCGGGTGGAGGGAATCGAACCCTCGTGGCCAGCTTGGAAGGCTGGAACTCTACCATTGAGCTACACCCGCGCCGCCGCTGAACCTAGTCAGAGCCTGGCCGTCGCGCAACGGTCCAGGCGATGACGGGCGGCCACCGCTGTCGTTCTCGTTCCGGCTTCCGCGGTTCGACGTCATCCCCGGGCTCGCCCCGGGGATCAATGCAAGCACGGTGCCGCGATTGATCCCCGGGCCACGCCCGGGGACGACGAGGCTCCCGGGGACGACGAGGCCGCGGCAATCGGTGCAATCTGATTGGAAACTGCTATAGCGCTCGGTTGCTAGCGTTTCCTTGGCGCGGCCGCGGCCACTGGGCACATGCTGGTCCCCGCCGGGCCCAAATCCTTCACCGCGGCGTAGGCGGGAAGTTCGTCCATCGAATGAAGCGCGTTCATCTCACCGATGATCATATTGGCGCGTGGGCAGAACTCGTTGCCCTGAGTATTGGCCTCCTGTGACATCACGTTCACCAGTTCGGTGGAGAAGGTATCCTTCCTGCCCTGGCCCGCCCCGCCGTAAAGCCGGCGGAAATAGGCCAGCACCTCGCGCTCGTTGGCCTGTAACACGGGCTGAAAACGCACGATGAAGTTCTTGTTGTAGTCCTGGTCGCGGCTGCACTTCGTCGCCAGCAAGATCATCTGGGTGCGCAGCGACAACACCTCATAGGCCGACTGATCGGCCAGGGACGCGCACTGGGATGCACTCGCAGGCGACGCGGCGGCGGCCAGAGCGGAACCAATGACCAGGGCAGCAACAGGAAACAGTCGTCGCATTTCGATATCCTCTCCGCGGGAAGGGGGGACCGATAGCGCAGGCCTTCCTCCGGCGCAAAGAGGGCGAGGGTCATGCCATGCCGGGCACCCTGATCGAGCAGCCCGCGCCGCCCCGGCCATAGATGAAGAAATCCGCGAATGACGTATCGTCCGGGCGCGCCGGATCATACGGGTAGGGATTGGGCAGATGCGCCAGCAGCCTCCAGTCCGGCTGGGTGGCGGCGACGTGATCGGTGAAACGGCGGTGCCGGACGTGTCGGGCTGGCCACGTTGCGTCCAGGTTGCTGGCGTAAATCACCACGAAACGGGTCGCCCAGGCGAAGAGCGTGTGCATAGCGGTAGCGAAAGCGTCGTCCTCGGTCAGGTGGTAGATGACATCCAGCGACAGTGTCAGTTCGGCGGGAGGAATTGTGTTGAGATCATCTTGTGTGATGAACCTGCGCGCGCGGAAGCGTGCCGCGCAAAGCGCGAGGGCGGACGGCGAGACATCGACGCCAACGTAATCCGCGGGGACTTCCAGCAGCGAGAGTTGCGACGCGTCGCCGCAGCCCAGGTCGATAACACTTCGAATCTTATTCTCGCTGATGAATCGGTTGATCGTTTCGGCCTTGAAGCGCGCCAGCCGGCCAACCGAGCCCATTCCCGATGTGCCGCCCGCCCGATAGCGGTCCTCCCAATAATCGCCTGAAAGGAACGGGATTGATATGGTCACGTCTAGTGCTCTCCATCGCGGAGCGCGGATGATGGGCATGGAAAGGTTGATGCAAAGTTGAAGACGGCACGCGATTGTCCGCGATGGTGCGCTCCGCGGCGGGCGATCACCGGGGGAGAGCCAGCCCGCGCACGGACTGGCCCATCCCCCTACCGCGTCTTCACGATGATCTTGACTTTGACATCAAAGATCACCACAAATATCAGCAGGAGGGTGAGATGGTTCAGTAGCATCTTTACCTCCGGGTGATTAGCCGGCGGGCCCATCCCGCCGGCTTTTTCGTTTTGACCGTGATCGGTGAAGAATCCGTTTATGCCGGCGGGCTTCGCGCACGTTGTAGTCGCCTACTATCGCGTGTCGCGCGGGATGCCGGTCGTGGCTCCAAATCACCCACGATTTGTCAAAACAGGCGTTGTCGTCACGCGATCTGTATCGCGCCTTGAGCGATAAGCATATCCGTTCCCGTCACGGCGCTCCCCAGACCCTGCAAGACGGCGACCACACTCCCACCACCGTTGCCGGAAGGATCGAAACTGATCAGTGCGTTGGCACCCTGATCGGTAACCGACAAGTAGCTGGGCAACGCCGCGATATCGCCATTCAGGTTGACGTTCGTCTCGCTCAACAGCGAACGAAGATCCAGCACATCCGTCGCGGGATCGAAGCCGGATATCTGATCGACGCCGTTCGCGTGCAAGACCAACATATCGGCGCTGGCGCCCGCGAGGAACTGGATCATGTAACTGCCCACGCCAGGATCGATCACGCTGTTGGATGCCGAGATCGTGATTGGGGCGTTGGTCGGTGAGACTGAGGCGGGATCGGCACTTGTGGTGAGGACCGTCGTGGCGCCGGTCTTCGCGCCAGAGATATACGCCGTGGTCGCGCCCTCTCCCACGGTCACCGACGTATCGTTCAGCGATGTGCCGTCAACGCCATTCAGCACGGTGTGGGCCTCGGTAAGGAACGCGGCCGGAATATTCGTCAGGCCCAGTCCGGCCGCTTGCGTCCGGGTCGTGAAGTCGAGCGCGACAGTGATCTTGTTCTGCACCTCGATCGCATCGGTTCCGGTCGCGCCGTTGGCGATCGACAATGCCGCGGCGCCCAGCCCGGTCGCTCCACTGGTGATCTGGCCGAGCCAGTAAGCCGCGCCAGCCGCGTCGGCCGCGTGACCGAACATGTTCTGGTACACGCTATTGATGAAAGTGGTCAGGCCGCTTTGGGCGGTGGGCGTGCTCAGATTCAGATTGGGTGTGCCCAGGAACGGGTAGAGCGCGATGGTTTCCGCCTGCGGCGCGAACGCGTTGGCGATGCTGGTTAACGATAGCGCCGCGTTTTGCCCCACCCAATAGTTGAAACCGGCACCGTCGGCGGCTCGGTTGAAATACGCGATGTAGATCAGTTCAAGCTGCTGGTTGGCGCTCAGGCCGCCGAGAAGCCCGGTTGCTGGCGCGGGAGCGATTGATACACCACTCACACTGACGGCAATCGTTTGTGGTCCCACGATACTGCCCAGGCTGTCTTCCACGCCGACCTCAATTGAATCGGGTGCGGTCGTAGCGTCCGTATCCGTCAGGGTCGAAAGAGCACTGTTGACCTGGCTTAATGAGCCAATGATATTCAGGCTTGTTGTACCAGCGCCGGTCACGCCACTTCCGGTCGCGGAGAGATTGCCATCGTTGTCCAAAAACGAGACCTCGAAAGTTTCTCCTGGGCTACTGCCGCTTTCCGAGATGCTGACGCCAACAATCGGTGTTGCCTGATTTTGCTTGACTGTCGCCGATGCGGGAGCCGAGATCGCTAAGGTCGTCGAGGCAGGCGCGGAAGGATTCGCAACGAGTTGGACATTGATATAGCCAGAACCGGCATTACCGAATGCGGCGTCCACTCCTATGACATCGTCGACCGAGATCGAGGTATCCTCGAAAACATACTGTCCCAGTTGCGACCCGGGAATCGCCGAGGGAACGGGTTGGTCACCCGCCGGTAACGGTTGCCCATTAAGCAAAGTTTGAGCCTGATCAGAAACTATCATGGGTTGAAAAAAATAATTACCGCCAACGACATCAATGGAAGCCGAGGGATCGAGTTTCTCCGCCATCTGGACAATTGAAAGGTACGTTATTGTGTATGGCACTTCCCTTCCCCTCTCGAATAGCGTTTTTGAGTTTCCCGGCGTCGCCGGGTGCTAGATCGCGATCGATTTTACCACATCTGGGGTGATGCCGTCACCTGCTCGATCGTACAGATTTGTCATACGCGGGCTTTCACCCTTCTCGTCCACCAGTCCGGACGTTTCATCGCGGTGCTCATCGCTCCGCCTTACCGAATCGCTCAGGTCTTCGGCCTGATCGCGTCGGCGACCGATTTCGCGAAGCCCTTTTCCACGTCGCCCATATTCGTTGTACCACCGTAAACCCCACCAAAAGCGAATGTTTTCGCGATCTGGTATCGCGCGACCACCGCTCCGCTGACGCTATCGATTAATGTCACATCGGCATCGAGATGGATCTGACCCAGGCCAGCCAACATGAAACGAGCGAACGCATTGCCCTCATCGTAACGGGTAAACAGCAACTTTATCCGCATGGCCTGGCCCGGCGCCGCCGGATTCACCACGAGAAACGCGCCAGGGAGCCTGTCCTGGATCTCGGCTTTCACCCGTGCCGTCACGCGGGCCAGATTCTCTGGTGTCATGGCGACTCCGGACGCTGCCTCGGCACTGACATCGGTCAGCCTCAGGGACGCTTTTTGTTCATTCGAAAGTCCCTGAACCACGGTCGGTGGCGCGATACTCGTGGCGCAGGCGCTGACCAGAAACAGCAGCAACAAACAAGGCAAATGCTGAAGCCGATTGGCGACCCGCGGGTGCGCACGTTGTCGAGGAGTTTGTTTATTTTCCGGACACGAAACGACCGCGTTTGGCATGCTGCTTCCCCTATGTTCTTCTTTGTTTTTCCCAGTCTTCAGGCTCGGGAGGAAATAATACTATTTCGTTCTTTGGCGCTGTCAATGTGCCCGGAGTGTCTTCCCAGGCATGCGAGACCCGCGGAGCGACTGGTCCCGTCTTCTAATGCCCGCCGCCAACCGGTAGATTAACCGTTCGTTAAGGAGACCGCACCCCATGGACGACCTATCCCCCGTCACGGACGTCCTGATGGACGCCGACAGGCGCCATTTGATCCATCCGCTGCACCACCCGAAAGATCACGCCAACGCGCGTATCTTCACCCGGGGCGAGGGCGCGATCCTTCACACCTCCGATGGCCGCGAGTACATCGACGGCCTCTCCGCGCTGTGGAACGTCAACATCGGTCACGGCCGGAAAGAACTCGCCGCCGCCGCGTCCGCGCAAATGGAGAAGCTGGCTTACGCCTCCGCCTATGCCGGGTTTTCCAACGAACCGGCGATCCGGTTGGCGGAGCGGATCGTCGGCCTGTCCTACAGCAACATGGCGGCGGCTTACTTCACCACCGGCGGCGCGGAGTCCAACGAAAGCGCTTTCAAATTCGCACGATATTACTGGAAGCGGATGGGCAAGCCGGACAAAGTGAAAATCATCTCCCGCCGCTACGGCTATCACGGCGTCACCATGGCGGCGATGAGCGCCACCAGCCTGCCCGGCTACCAGAAGATGTTCGGCCCATTGGTGCCGGAGTTCTTCCAGGTCGCACCTCCCTACCCCTATCGCTGGCCCGGCAACGGCGATGCCGGCATCGGCGCCGCCGACGCGGTCGAGGAAGCGATCAACGCGCATGGCGCCGACACCATCGCCGCCATCATCTGTGAGCCGGTGATGGGCGCCGGCGGCGTCATCGTCCCTCCACCGACCTATTTCCCCCGGCTGCGGGAGATCTGTGACCGTCACGGCGTGCTGCTGATCGCCGACGAGGTGATCACCGGCTTCGGCCGCACCGGCAAATGGTTCGCGCTTGGCCACTGGGGCGTGGAACCCGACCTGATGTCGTTCGCCAAGGGTGTCACCAGTGGATACCTGCCCCTCGGCGGCGTCATGGTTTCAAAGCGTATCCATCAGGCGATCGAGGACGCGCCGATGGACGAAAAGTTCATGCACGCCGCGACCTATTCCGGTCATCCCGTGTGCTGTGCCGTCGGCCTCGCCAACATCGACATCATCGAGCGCGACGGCCTGGTCGAGCGCGCCCAGGTGCAGGGCGACCGGTTCCGCAAGGGACTGGAGACGCTGCTGTCGCTGCCCGCCGTGGGCGAGGTCCGCGGCATCGGCATGCTGGCGGCCATCGAACTGGTCGAGGACAAGGGCAGCAAGAAACCCGCCCTCGGACTGGGCGGCAAGGTCGTGGCCGAGGCCGGGAAGCGCGGCCTGATCATGCGCCAGCGCGGCGGAGCCGGCGGGCCGCCGGCCAGCGGCGATTCCTTGTGCCTCGCGCCGCCGTTGATGACGCCGGAGGGGACGTTGGACCGGATCGTCCAGATCGTCGGGGACTCGATCGTGGCCGCCTCGGCCTGACGCCGTCATCCCCGGGCCTCACGCCGTCATCCCCGGGCCTGACCCCGCCATCCTCGTGCGCCCGACGCCGTCATCCCCGGGTTCGACCCGGGGATCAATGCCAGCGGGGTGCCGCGATTGATCCCCGTGTCAGGCACTGCGATGACGGAAGTGGGGCACTTGGGTGACGGGAGTGGGGGCACTGGGATGGCGGGAGTGGGGGCGACGCAGGTCGGCACCCCCGTTCGCAGTTTTGATGGGCGCCGCCTGGCCCGCTGGCGAGGGGCTTGAATGGGCAAAATCCACGCCTATATCCGTCTCACAGCGTGAGAGTTCGACTCCGCGCTGTGTGACGTTTCCCCCCCAAACTTGGCGGTGCCTCCGGGCACCGCCTTTTTGTTTGTGTCCAGCTTGTTACTTGATACGATCCGGGCTGGAGGCCGTAACAATGCCACACCCGATCCCGACCCTCGATCACGTTGTCATTAACGTCCGCGATCGCATCGACGAAGGGGCCGAAACCTACCGCCGGCTCGGGTTTACGTTGACTCCCAGGGGCTATCACACGCTGGGGTCGATGAATCATCTGGCGATGTTCGGCACGGATTATCTGGAATTAATCGCCGCGCAACCGGGCGACACCAAACGGCCGGAGATCATGGAGGCGCCGGAGGGATTGAATGGTCTCGTGTTCGGGACTGAGGATTCCGCCGCGACCTATGCCGCCCTGAAGCAGGCCGGGGTGCCGGTGTTTCCGCCCGGGGAGTTCTCCCGGCCAGTTGCTTTACCGGACGGCGAGCGGGACGCGGTATTCCGGACGGTGCGGCTGATGCCGGGCACCGTCCCGGCCGGAAGGTTATATTTCTGTCATCATTTCACCCGCGACCTGGTTTGGCGCGACGAATGGCGGCATCACGCGAACGGCGCGACCGGCATCGCGCGAGCCGTGATCGCGGCCCGCGACCCCTCCGATTTCGGCACCGTTTTCAGTCAGATGTTCGGTGCCGACGCGGTCCGCCTGATCGCCGGAGGTCTCGCGCTCACCGTTGGCGTGTCGCGGTTCGACGTCGTGACCCCGGAAGCGCTGCGCATGGAGTTCGGCGACGCGGCGCCGGATGCCGCCGGCCGGGACAATTTCATGGCCGCCCTGACTTTCCGCACGCGGTCGCTCGACGCGGCCGCGCGGGCGATCGACGAGGGTGGGATCGCCGGCGCCCGGCATGAGAACGGCCAGGTGGTCGTGCCGGCCAGCTCGGCGTTCGGGGCGACATTGGCATTTCGTCTTTGAACGGCGACGCGGTAGCCTGAGGCGAGGAGAAGCCATCGCCATGCCGTCCGACTCGCCCTTGACGACCTACCTGGCACATCTGGAACGCGGCGAACTGGCGTATCAGTTCAGTCCCTCGGCCGGTGGCGCGGTGTTCTATCCGCGGATGATCGCGCCGAAGACAGGCAAAGCCGATCTGGAATGGCGGATCAGCAAGGGGCTTGGCGTGGTGCACGCGACGACGGTCGTCCACCCGCGACAAGGCGAGCCGTACAACGTCGCGTTGATCGACGTCGACGAAGGTTTTCGCATGATGAGCCGGGTCGAAGACATCGCGCCCGCCCGGGTTCGCATCGGCATGCGGGTGAAGTTTCGGGTGCACAAAGCGGAGGGTGACGAACCGGCTTATCCGGTCTTCACACCGGCGGAGGCCGCGGCATGAACGGGTTGACTCGTGGTTCCGCCGCGATCATCGGCGCCGCTGAATCCGATATCGGCGCGGTCGCCGCCTTGATGACTCCGATCGATTTGATGGCGCAAGGGATTCATCGGGCGTTGGCGGACGCCGGTTTGGGTCTTTCGGATGTCGATGGCGTGTTCTGTGCGACGACGCAGGCGCGCACCTCGGTCATGTCGCTGGTGGAATATCTCGGCCTGCCGGACGCATATACGGATTCGACGATCGTCGGCGGATCATCGTTCGAAATTCATGTCGCGCACGCGCAGGCGGCGTTGGCCGCCGGACTTTGTTCCGTCGCCGTGATCGCTTACGGCAGCACGCAACGCACCGTCGGCCGCCGAGGTGCCAGTCCGCGCGAGTACAACCCGTATGAAACCCCGTTCCTGCCGTTCCTGCCCGCCACCGCCTATGCCATGGCGGCGAACCGGCACATGCACGAATTCGGCACGACCAGAGAACAACTCGCCGAGGTCGCGGTCGCCGCGCGCGAATGGGCACTCCTCAATCCGGCGGCATGGGAGAAGAAGCCGCTGTCGATCGCCGATGTGATCAACGCGCGGCCGATCAGCGATCCGTTGACCGTGCGGGATTGTTGCCTGGTCACCGATGGCGGCGGCGCGATCGTGATGACCACGGCGGAGCGCGCGCGCGCGATGGGCGGCAAAGCGGCGTACGTTCTGGGCTGCGGCCAGTCGATCACGCACGCGACGATCACGTCGATGCCCGATCTGACCCATACCGGAGCCATCCAGTCCGGCGCCCAGGCTTATCGGATGGCGGGAATGAAAGCGCCGGACATTGATGTCGTGGCGCTGTACGATGCATTCACCATCAACACGATCCTGTTTCTGGAAGATCTCGGCTTCTGCGCGAAAGGCGAGGGCGGACGCTTCGTCTCCGGCGGTCATATCGGGCCGAAAGGTGGTTTGCCGGTGAACACCAACGGCGGCGGGCTGTCTTATTGCCATCCCGGCATGTACGGCCTGTTCCTGTTGATCGAGGCGGTACGGCAATTGCATGGCGAATGCGGGGCGCGGCAGGTTCCAAAGGCTGACACCGCGATCGTGCATGGTAATGGTGGCGTGCTGTCCGCTCAGGCGACCGTCATTCTGGGTAACGCGTCAACTTTGTGAGTGGGAGAATCCGGCATGCCCGGCCGTGTCGAAATGAAACTCGCCGAACTGGGCATTAGCCTGCCGACGCCGATGGCACCGCTGGCGAATTACGTGCCTTACGTGGTGACCGGCAACCTGGTCGCGGTCTCGGGGCAGGTGCCGGCCGTCGATGGCAAAATAGCGATCACCGGGAAGGTCAGTTGGGGCGTCTCGGTGGACCAGGGGAAAGAAGCGGCGCGATTGTGCTTCGTCAACGTACTGACACATCTGAAAGCGGCCTGCGGTGGCGATCTGGATCGCGTGCGGCGGGTCGTTCGGTTGGGCGGTTTCGTCGCCTCACCGTCGGATTTCAATCAGCACGCGTTGGTGATGAACGGCGCGTCGGACCTGGCGGTGGCGATCTTCGGTGACGCGGGGCGCCATGCCAGGACCACGATCGGCGTGCCGTCGCTGCCGGCCGACGCGGCCGTCGAAGTCGAGGGGTTGTTCGAAATCGAGTAGGAAGACGCCATGCCGGACGGGGCCAACACGCTGACCATGAGTCTGCATGCCGCGATCAAGGAGATCGATCCGGCCGATTGGGACGCCTGCGCCGGCGATAACAATCCGTTCGTCAGTCATGCGTTTCTGAGCGTTGTGGAAGACAGCGGCTCGGCCAACGCGCGGACCGGATGGGTGCCTCAGCACGCGGTGCTACGTAACAGTATCGGAACGGTTGTCGCGGTCGCGCCGATTTACGCCAAGTCGCACAGCTACGGCGAATACGTGTTCGATCACGGTTGGGCGAACGCGCTGGAGCGGGTTGGCGAGCGGTACTATCCCAAATTGCAGGTGGCGGTGCCGTTCAGTCCGGTGCCGGGGCCCAGGTTGTTGCGGCGGCCGGGAACCGGGGTGTCGATTGGTGTGTTGGCGAGCGCTCTGGAACAGGCATGCCAGGCACACGATGTTTCCTCGGTGCACGTGACGTTTTGCCAGGAAGACGAATGGCGTGGTTTGGGGGAGGCCGGGTGGCTGCGCCGCATGGGCATGCAGTTTCACTGGGAAAACAACGACTATAAGGATTTCGACGATTTCCTGGGGGCGTTGTCGTCTCGCAAGCGCAAGGTGTTGCGACGCGAGCGGCGTGACGCCAACGCCGCTGGATTGACGTTCCATTCTCTGTCGGGCGCCGATATCAAGGAACGGCACTGGGACGCGTTCTTCCGTTTCTATCACGCGACGGTGGATCGCAAATGGGGTTCGGCCTATCTGACGCGCAAGTTCTTCTCGTTGCTTGGCGAGCGGCTGGGGGAGCGGGTTGTTCTGATGTACGCCGAGAAAGATGGCAAGCCCGTCGCGGGCGCGCTGAACCTGGCGGGATCGGAGGCGCTGTTCGGACGCAACTGGGGTTGCATTGGCGACTGGCCCTTCCTTCACTTCGAACTCTGTTATTACCGCGCCATCGACTGGGCTATCGAGCACGGCCTGAAACGCGTCGAGGCGGGCGCCCAGGGCCGGCATAAAATTCAACGCGGATATTTGCCGAAACCCACGTATTCCGCACATTGGATCGCTCATTCCGGGCTGCGCCGAGCGGTGGCGAATTTCGTGGATGAGGAGCGGGCGGGGATTGAATACGATATGAAACGATTGTGCGAGGAGTCGCCGTTCCGGAAGGATGGGGACGGTCCTGAATAACCCGACCGCGCGGGTTGGAACGGACCGATCGCATTTTCTTCAGGCTGTGTTGGCCAACGTGCATCGGCCGCTGAGGTCACCTCGATCTTATTTGCGTTCTTTTTGCGGGTCTTTGCGTTTTTTGCGTTTTCCTTTTTCTTTGCGGACGACGAATGGCCACAGTTCATGCTGTATTCCAACCACGAAAAGCTGGAACGCAAAAAACGCAAAGAACCGCAAAAAGAACGCAAATGGGCCGGTGAATTGGATGCAGCCTGGGTCATTGCCGCGGCCGGCCAAGGAATTTACACTACCGTGACGGTTTGCGTAGCGCCTCGCTTCCCAGAACGTCCGGATTGACAACGTTGATTGGTGTTCCGGCGTCATAAGCGGTAATCTGATTGAAGATATCCGTGAACTGCGTTTCATATTCGTCGCGCGACACATAACCGATGTGCGGCGTGCAGATCACGTTGTCCATGGTCAGCAGCGGATGATTGGGATCCGTCACGGGCTCTTCCTCGAACACATCGACGGCCGCCATGCCTGGCCGTCCAGCTCGCAGCGCCGCGACCAGAGCACCCGGTTCGATCAGTCCCGCCCGGCTGGTATTCACCAGGATCGCGCTCGGTTTCATACGGTGAAGGTCGCCAGCGGTGACGATACCGCGCGTCGCCGGATACAACCGGATGTGCAGCGATACGACATCGCTGTCGCTGAAGAACGCCGCCTTGCTGGCCGCGGTGGTGTATCCGTCCGCATGTGCGCGTCGCAGCGAATCGGGTCCCGACCAGACAAGCACGTCCATTCCAAATGCCCGGCCATATCCCGCGACTGTCGTGCCGATGCGTCCGTAGCCGAAAATCCCCAGCGCCTTGCCGCGTAACGTTGTTCCCACTCCGATCTGCCACCCCCCGGCCTTCAGCGCCGCGACCTGTTGTGGCAGTTGCCGCGCCGCGGCGAGCACCAAAGCCCAGGTAAGCTCTGCCGCGGCGTAGGATGGCGTGCCGGCGTGTTGGTCGGACGAAACGATAATCCCGAGCCGCGTGCAGGCGGCGATATCGATGTGCGGATAGACACTTCGCTGGCTGATCAATCGCAATCGCGGCAAGCAGTTCAACAAAGGAGCCTGGATTTTCGTCCGTTCGCGGATCAGCACCAGGACTTCGGCATCCTTCAACCGTTCCGCGAGAACATCGGTGTCCTGAACGTGATCGTTCCAGATTGTGACGTCGTGTCCAGCGAGTTTGCTGAAGCATGGCAGTGTCCGGACGGTGTCGAAATAATCATCGAGGATCGCGATTTTCATGGGTCGGAGGGCTCCAGGCAATGCACCGGGGGGATTGGATTTCGTAAGCAAGCGTTTACCACGGAGAACGCGGAGAGCCACGGAGGACCACGGAGCAGTAAGAAGATATGGCGCTTCGCGCGGTGTCCGATCACACTCCGCGCGAAGCGCTTAATACCTTCCTGCTCCGTGGCCCTCCGTGGTTCTCCGCGTTCTCCGTGGTAAAGCCTTACTTTCCTGACCTGACGTCTCCCAAGGTGTCGCCGACATCGGCGCATTCGAACGGGCAGCATCAAAGTCCTGGTTTACGCGCCTCATTCGGCCACCCACTTGCGAAACAACTCCAGATCGATATTCCCGCCGCTGACCACCAACCCAACCCGCTTCCCCGCCATCGACTCCCGCTCGCGCAACAATGCGGCGAGTGGCGCGGCACCCGCGCCCTCAACCAAATTATGCGTGTCGGTCCAGTATGCTCTGATCGCGCCGCCGATCTCCTCGTCCGTAACCGAAACGATCCGCGACACCCCGCGCCGAATAATCTCGAACGCCTCCGGGTCCGGTTGCCGCACCGCCATCCCATCCGCCAGCGTATCGGCGAGGTTCATCACCACGACATGTCCCGCCTCCAATGACCGAGCGTAACAATCCGCACCGGTGCTTTGCACGCCGATGATCTCGGTACGTAACCCCAACAGATCCCGCGTGAAGATCCCGGCGCAAATCCCGGACCCCAGTCCGATCGGCACATAAACCGCGTCCAGCGCCGGCGCGCCGCGGAACAATTCCAACCAGTAAGTCGCGACTCCCTTGACCAGATCAGGCGCGAACGACGGAGCGAACTCCAGTCCCCGCTCCCGCGCCAGCCGCGCCGCTTCGTCGCGCGCCGCTTCGAAATCGGCGCCGTGCTCAACCAGCTCAGCCCCGAACGCCCGCATCGCCGCGTTCTTTTCGCTACTGTTACCATGTGGCACGACGATCGTAACGGACAGACCGTAGCGCTGACCGGCCCATGCCAGAGACTGTCCGTGATTGCCGCGGGTTGCGGAGATAATGCCAGTGACCTCAGGCCGTTCCCGCCGCAACCGCTCGGCATAGATCAGCCCGCCGCGCAGTTTGAACGCACCGGTCGGCGTATGATTTTCGTGTTTGACCCAGACCTCGGCGCCACTTCGCGCCGACAGCAGAGGCCAGGAATACTGCGGCGTTCCCGGGAAACTTTCGTGCACGATACGCGACGCGGCTTCCAGCTCCGGCAGCGAAAACATCAGTCCCTCGCTCCAGAAAATACCCGCATCGCCTCGCCCGGGAGCATAGCCCCCGGGGTGCGGCCCGCCTCGGCCCCTCGGGTCAGGCGAGCTTCAGGTTGGTGGCCGCGGCCTTGCCGCGCTCCATAACGGTATCGAAACTAACCTTCTGTCCGTCATTCAATCCCTTCAGGCCGGCGGCCTGAACGGCGGTGATATGCACGAACACGTCCTTGCCACCATCCTGAGGCATGATGAACCCATACCCCTTGGTAGCGTTAAACCACTTCACGGTACCCTGGGCCATGGTGTGGTCGCTCCCCTCATGGAACGTTACGAGAGTTTGAGGTTCGTTGCCGCGGTCTTGCCGCGCTCCGTGGTGACTTCATACGAAAGCGCCTGACCTTCGTTCAGCCCGCGCAGTCCAGCGGCCTGCACCGCCGTGATGTGCACGAACACATCCCTGCCGCCGTCCGAGGGCATGATGAAGCCAAACCCTTTGGTGGCATTGAACCATTTGACCGTGCCGCTAGCCATAACTCTCTCCGTTGCGCAACCGCGCGACATAGCGCGGTTTTTGAACAACCGGGCCTTTTGGACATCTTGATGGCGCCCGACAGACGGAGTGCGAGAGGCGGGAAGCGCGGCAAGGCAAGCCAAAATACGATTGCAACGAATAGTTGGGCAGAAACTGCCTGTGGTGTCAACGATGCCTGTGTGACGTTCGCCAATCCACGTTTCACTACGCGCGACACCGGCACATCGACAGAAATTATACCGTGGCGCCGGTTCATTAACGAATAATTCGCGCCAATTTGATAGTCATCCGGTAAAAAAAGAGCGGGCCTCGCGACCCGCTCCTTTCCGTCCCCAATCCAGCCGAAAACCGGATCAGAAGTCCATATCGCCCATGCCGCCCATGCCGCCGCCACCCGGTGGCATGCCGCCGCCCATCGGCTTTTTCTCCGGCCGCTCGGCGATCATCGCTTCCGTCGTCACCAGCAGACCGGCGACCGAAGCCGCGTCCTGCAAGGCCGTACGAACGACCTTCGTCGGGTCGATGATGCCGGCCTTCACCAGGTCCTTGAACTCACCGGACTGGGCGTCGAAGCCGAAGTTGTACTCGTCCTTCTCCAGCGTCTTGCCGGCGATCACCGCGCCGTCTTCACCTGCGTTCTCGGCGATCTGGCGCAGCGGGGTCTGGATCGCCTTGCGAACGATCTCGATCCCGAAACGCTGGTCGTCGTTGTCGGCCTTCAGCTTGGACAGGATCAAGGACGCCCGCGCCAGAGCGACACCGCCGCCCGGAACGATCCCTTCCTCAACCGCCGCGCGAGTCGCGTGCAGGCTGTCGTCCACGCGATCCTTGCGCTCCTTCACCTCGACCTCGGTCGAACCACCGACGCGGATGACGGCGACGCCACCGGCCAGCTTCGCCAGACGCTCTTGCAGCTTCTCGCGGTCGTAGTCCGAGGTGGTTTCCTCGATCTGCGCCCGGATCTGCCCGCAACGGCCCTGGATGTCTGCCTTCTTGCCGGAGCCTTCGACGATCGTGGTGTTTTCCTTCTCGATCAGGATCTTCTTGGCCTTGCCGAGGTCCGTGATCTTCACGTTCTCGAGCTTGATGCCAAGGTCTTCGCTGATCACGGTCCCACCGGTCAGGATCGCGATGTCTTCCAGCATCGCCTTGCGGCGATCGCCGAAGCCCGGAGCCTTCACCGCCGCGACCTTCAACCCGCCGCGCAGCTTGTTCACCACCAGGGTCGCGAGCGCTTCGCCCTCGACGTCCTCGGCGATGATCACCAGCGGACGGCCGGACTGCACGATGCTTTCCAGCAGCGGCAGCATCGGTTGCAGGCCGGACAGCTTCTTCTCATGGATCAGGATGTAGGGCTGATCCATCTCGGCGATCATCTTCTCCGCGTTGGTAATGAAGTACGGAGAGACATAGCCGCGGTCGAACTGCATGCCTTCGACGACGTCGAGCTCGGTCTGGATGCCCTTGGCTTCCTCGACCGTGATGACGCCCTCATTGCCGACCTTCTGCATGGCGTCGGAGATCATCTTGCCGATCTCGGTTTCGCCATTCGCCGCGATCGCGCCAACCTGAGCGGTTTCCGCCGGGGTGGTGATCTTGCGGCTGCGCTTCTTCAGCTCGTCCACGACGGCCTGCACCGCCTTGTCGATGCCGCGCTTCAGATCCATCGGGTTCATGCCGGCGGCGACCGCCTTGGAGCCCTCACGCACGATCGATTGCGCCAGCACCGTCGCTGTCGTGGTGCCGTCGCCGGCGATGTCGTTGGTCTTGGAAGCGACTTCGCGCACCATCTGCGCGCCCATGTTCTCGAATTTGTCGCTGAGTTCGATTTCCTTCGCGACGGTCACGCCGTCCTTGGTGATCCGCGGCGCGCCGAAGCTCTTGTCGAGCACGACGTTGCGGCCTTTCGGACCAAGCGTCACCTTCACGGCGTCGGCGAGGATGTCGACGCCACGCAGCATGCGCGCGCGCGCATCACCGCCGAAACGTACATCTTTGGCAGCCATGTGTTTGTATCCTTACGTCAGAGTGGTGGTAATCGGCGCGCCTGTTCAGGCGGCCTTGCGTTTGGCCGGGGCCGCTGTGACCGTGATGATGCCCATGATGTCGGATTCCTTCATGATCAGGAGATCCTCGCCATTCAGCTTCACTTCGGTGCCGGACCATTTGCCGAACAGGATCCGGTCGCCGGCTTTGACATCCAACGGAACCAGAGCGCCGGCTTCGTTACGGGCACCCGGGCCCGCCGCGATAACCTCGCCTTCCATCGGCTTTTCTTTGGCGGTGTCGGGGATGATGATCCCGCCAGCGGTCTTTTCTTCGGCGTCGAGCCGTTTGACCACCACGCGGTCATGCAATGGGCGGAAAGACATTCGTATCGCTCCTGAGTTGATCTCAGCCAGGGTGATGGTGAACTGGCACGCACAGAACCGACTCCTGGCGGGAACCAGGGGAGGCCGTCCGATGCTTGCTAGCACTCTCTCCTTGAGAGTGCCAGCGATCTAGTGACCTGCCGGACCGGAGTCAAGGGCCAACGGCGCTTCCGGTCGGCAGCAGTTTCGTTTGATGAGTGCCAAGTTATTGAAATAACGTCATTTTTAGGTTGCCAGGCAACGATTCTCCGGGGCATGCTTTGGTCAGGCGCGCGGAATTTTTTCGGCATCCGCGTGAAAGATCAGGCCGATCACGGAAAAGGGGTTCGCACGCCATGGGCCACGCCATGATGATCAAGGATTATCGTCTGACGACCGCCAAAATCTATTATCACCTGCCGGATCACCCTGATCTGCTTCAGCTTTTCGTGTGGCAGGAGCTTGATTTGGCCCCCGATTATCCTGCCCTGCGAAAGTTTCTGAATTTTTGGGCGGACAAATTGCACGGCAAGCTGCACTCGGTAGAGGTAGCGTCTGTTCTGCCCCTGAGACACTCAAGGATCCGGCATTCGCCCCACGTGGCGTATCTGCACTGACGATCAACTGAACCCTCGCTTTTGGTCAGCCTTCCAGGGCCAGGAAGTGCGCGGTCACGGCGTGTTCCCGCGCCTTTACACCCGCGGCGCCGGTTAGATTACAAAAGAGCCGGATCAACGGGGTAACCAGTCCACCCCCGAGCGCGGATGCCGCGGTCAGGGCGGGCGGCATTCCAGAAGCCACGGCCACACCGCCAGTGATAATGCCGCAGGCGATTGGGGAGCTGTCAAACAGGCCCGCCAATACAGTTCCACGGCCAATTTGTTTTTCCAGTTCGGCCCGCCAGAGGAATTGCTTCGACCGCACGAGCGTCGTGACATCCGCGGCGTCGTCGATGTTGAGGCGTTCGGCTTCCAGACACAGTTCGGCCACCAGCCGGCGCCAGGTGGCGAACAGTGCTTCGTTGCTCCGCATGGCCACGATGTCGTCATCGCTGATCCTGGCGACATCGACGCCAATTTGTGACGACAATCGCGCCAAGGTGAGATTTTCGGGGCTCAGAAGATGTGCACCCAGCGCCCGCCCGATCCCGGTCAGTGCGTCAAGGCACGCTTTGTTTGGCAACCAGGGAGTTGCGTGTGGCAGGACGACGTTTCGCCACGCGAACTGACCCAAGGCCCAGCCGGCGTAAATGCCGGCTTCGAGAGTATCTTTGAATGGCAGTCCGCTCAGCAACGCTCTCCATTGGCCGGTGCCGTAAAGAGACCGAAGCTCGTCGAGCTGTTCACGTTCTCGTTCCGACCGCGAGCCCGAACTATTGCTCGCCAACGCCTCGTGAACCATGGCCGTTGGGATAAGCACGATACAACCGCCACGCACCAGTTTCTCAAGGCACGCCAAACGAAAGTACGCAGATTGCCACAGTTCCTTCCATGTCACGCCATTCGATTGGAGTTCAGGCAATTCGCGATGATACCGATCGGATCGAAGCATCTCAGCGGGATCATGAAGGATCACGCCTTCGCTGTACAAGAGAGCCTGCCTGGCGATGCTGGTTTCGTCCATCGCTATCTGTTGCTTCACCAGGATCCGCCAGCTCGCCTCGCTTCGCGCGGGCTGGGCGGCCAGATCGGTGCGGGTCAACTCGGTAAACTGGTGAAGCCGGGTATCATTTCGCAAGTTGATAAAAAGAAATCCGCGACGCCCGACGATCGCCTTGGTCACGTTGACCCAATGGTCTTCCAATCGCTCTTGAATTCGCAGGTATTGCCGACGGGAGATCGCGGGTGCCTGAAGACCTGGTTCGGAGAAGTCGATTTCGGTGACTGATCGCGCTTTCCAACCTGCCGGGACCAACTTCGCGCCAAGGACACGCTCGATGACGTCGATCGACGTCAGTTCCATTTTCGCGTCCCCTCGTGTTTCATTATTCCTCACCTGCCGGATGCTCTATATAACCCATCCATGCCATTCGACGATCGCGATTTCCCTGATCTGCCCAGGGGTGAACGAGCAATTTCACCCCACTCGCGGCGTTTGGTCGCGATCTGGCTCTATGTCGTCGCCGGCATGATTTTGGTGATGATCGCGCTTGGCGGCGCGACCAGACTGACCGGCTCGGGTTTGTCGATCATGGAATGGGCGCCATTCATGGGAACGGTGCCGCCGCTGAGCGAGGCGGAGTGGCGCCGGCTGTACGCACTGTATCGTCTGATCCCGCAATACAGTCTGTTGAACGAAGGGTTCGGGCTGGACGGGTTCAAACAGATATTCTGGCTGGAGTGGACGCATCGGCTCTGGGGCCGGCTGATCGGGCTGGCGTTCCTGATCCCTCTGGCGTGGTTCTGGGTCACCGGCCGGCTTGATCGCCGGCTGGCACCCACGCTGGTCGGATTTTTCGTACTCGGCGGGCTGCAAGGCGCGGTTGGCTGGTTCATGGTGCGGTCCGGGTTTTTCCCTGACGCGACGGCGGTGGAGCCGGTGCGTCTTGTCGCGCATCTCGTCCTCGCACTCCTATTGTATGTGGCGGTGCTTTGGACCGCGCTGACGCTGCTGCCGCCGCGTCCCAAATTGATCGAGGCCGGAAGTGCGCTGCGCGCTCTGGCCTGGCTGACGCTCGGGCTGGTGGGTTTGACCATCGTCGCGGGCGGATTTGTCGCCGGACTGCATGCCGGGCTCACTTATAATACGTTCCCGTTGATGGACGGACGGCTGGTGCCCGACGGTTACGCCGACCTGAGCCCGTTCGCCCGCAACCTGATCGCCAACATCGCGGCGGTGCAATTCAACCATCGCCTGTTGGCCAGCCTGACCGCGCTGGCGGCGGCAGCGTTGATGATCGCGGCATGGCCGAATCGCGACCGGCTTGGCTGGCGCGCGGCGTTGGTGGGTGGCGCGGTGCTGCTGCAATACGGCCTCGGCGTGACCACGCTGTTGCTGGTCGTGCCGGTGGGTCTGGCGGTCGCGCATCAGATTTGTGCCACGATCCTGCTGACGTCGGTTCTGTTGGTCGCGCACGCGTTGCGCCATGCGCCCAGTACATCGCCGCGTCCCATGACGTTCCCGGGGCATGGTCAAACGGAGCAAGGCACACCATTCTATGGTTCAGTGATGCCTTCAGCCACGCAAGGTTCTGGCGCCCCAGGATCAGCCACCCCAGGCTCCGTTACCGAGGACCCGACACCATGACCCCGCTCGCCGCCACGGACCGGCTGTTTTTCGAACGCCCCGACGCCGCCTTGGACCAGGACACCGCCGAGCGGATTGTCGCCGGCGCTTTGCGGTCCAATGATGATGGCGAGCTTTTCCTGGAGTACCGGGAAAGCGAGCAGATCAGCCTGGACGACGGACGCATCCGCTCGGCCGGGTTCGACACGACAATGGGGTTTGGCCTGCGCGCCGTGGCGGGCGAGGCGACCGGCTTCGCGCATGCCGGCGAATTGTCCGAGCCGGCGCTGCGCCGGGCGGCGGCCAGCGTTTCCGCGATCGCGGCCGGACATTCCGGCACCATGGCCGAGCCACCGCGGCAGACCAACGCGAGGCTCTATTCCGACGCGAACCCTCTGGGTGAGGCCGGATTTTCCGTGCGCACCGGCGTGTTGGCGGAGATCGACGCTTACGCCCGCGGCAAGGATCCCCGCGTCATGCAGGTCATGGCGTCATTGGGCGGCGAATGGCAGGCGGTGCAAATCCTGCGCGGTGACGGCACACGGGTGGCCGATCTGCGTCCGCTGGTGCGGCTGAACGTCTCGGTCGTCGTTGAGCAAGACGGCCGCCGCGAAACCGGCAGCTACGGCACCGGCGGCCGCTTTGGTTATGACGCCGTGACGGCGGAGAGTTGCTGGCGCGCGGCGGTGGATGAGGCGTTGCGCCAGGCGCTGGTCAATCTTGACTCGCGTCCCGCTCCGGCGGGCGAGATGGAGGTCGTGCTTGGCTCCGGCTGGCCGGGGATTCTGTTGCACGAAGCGATCGGGCACGGGCTGGAGGGTGACTTCAACCGCAAGAAGACCTCGGCGTTTTCCGGGCTTCTGGGCCAGCGGATCGCGGCCGAGGGTGTGACGGTCGTCGATGACGGCACCATGCCGGACCGCCGCGGCAGCCTGACCGTCGACGATGAGGGCACGCCGACGAACCGTACCGTGCTGATCGAGGACGGGATCCTGGTGAATTATCTGCAGGACCGTCTGAATGCCAGGCTTATGAACATGCGCCCGACAGGAAATGGCCGCCGCCAGTCGCACGCTCATTCGCCGATGCCGCGGATGACCAATACCGTGATGCTGGCCGGCCCGCATACCGCGGACGAAATGATCCGCTCGGTGAAGCGTGGTTTGTACGCGGTGAATTTTGGCGGCGGCCAGGTGGACATCACGTCCGGCAAATTCGTGTTCTCGGCGAGCGAGGCTTATCTGATCGAGGACGGCAAGGTGACGGCGCCGGTGAAGGGCGCGACGTTGATCGGCAATGGGCCTGACGCGCTGACCAAGGTGATGATGGTGGGCGATGACCTGGCGCTCGACCCCGGGGTCGGGACATGCGGCAAGGCCGGGCAGGGAGTTCCGGTTGGGGTTGGGCAACCAACTCTGAAATTGTCCGGCCTGACCGTCGGCGGCACCGCCGCCTGAGATTGGGAGAGCGAGCGGGGCGGTGCGACGCGCGTGGACTTTCAGGTCCGTCCGCGTTGCGGCTGGCGTGTCTGATGTTCAGGCTGGGGCCTGTCAGCGCCGGCGTCGGGCTCGCGTATTGCCGATCATCACGCGAAATCGATGGGTTCTGACCGGCAATCGCGTCCTGGACACGCCGGCTCTGGTCGGAATTCCGAACTGACATCCGCGGCAAAGCAAGTAAGGCAATATCGCGGAGAAGCGCGGAGAAGCGCGGAGAAGCGCGGAGGACGCGGAGTAGAAGCGCACTTCCGGATGCAATCTGATCGCGGCGCTCGCGGCGCGCTGTATTCACTTCCTCCGCGTTCTCCCCGCTTCTCCCCGCTCCTCCGCGATATTGCCTTACTTGCCAGGTTTCCGCCGCGCGCCGGTCGTCGAGCACCGGGCCAGAGACGATCCGCGGGTTGCGGCCGGTCGACGCCAGGGAAGCAACCCAGGCAATATCGCGGGCGGAACCGTGGATCGCCTTCTGGTCGCCAGGTCACGAATGCAGGACGGAACGGAAATCGCAACGACAGTCATACCATGCGATTCCACTCAATGGCGGAAGTGAAAGTATTTATTTGATCATCGTGAACAATCGTGAGTTTTAGCCTCACGGATGGAGGCGATTTTTATCGAAGATTAGATCGAGTATATTAACGGTTTTACGGAACTATGACGTGAAAAACACGATAAAAAATCCTCAATCCGGCAGTATCTTCCTCAAGCGGGAGGAGAGAACACGAATTCACCCTGCGATAACACCTAATTTACTTCCTTTGGAAAGGTAAAACCCATGTCCGTAATCATCACTGTTGTTTCGCAGGCGTCAACCGCGGATGCCGGCAAGGTTCGCCTGGGTGGGTTCGCTCCGTCGCTGAGCACCGCTGATGCGAGCAGGGTGCGCCTGGGTGGGTTCGCTCCGTCGCTGAGCACCGCTGATGCGAGCAGGGTGCGCCTGGGTGGTTTCGCTCCGTCGCTGAGCACCGCTGATGCGACCAAGGTGCGCCTGGGTGGTTTCGCGCCGTCGCTGAGCACCGCCGATGCGAGCAAGGTTCGCCTTGGTGGTTTCGCGCCGTCGCTGAGCACCGCCGATGCGAGCAGGGTGCGCCTGGGTGGTTTCGCGCCATCGCTGAGCACCGCCGATGCGAGCAAGGTTCGCCTGGGTGGTTTCGCTCCGTCGCTGAGCACCGCCGATGCGAGCAAGGTGCGCCT